>Ga0326726_10000667_pt1 | contig 31421 bp, 29 predicted proteins | sample MHFenrmetagenome_2_FD_207603 | JGI IMG/M metagenome (GOLD analysis project Ga0326726, IMG submission 207603) | Lab enriched peat soil microbial communities from Michigan Hollow, Ithaca, NY, United States - MHF15MN | ecosystem: Environmental > Terrestrial > Soil > Wetlands > Peat | place: USA...
TGTGACCTGGCGATATTATCGGAGCTGTGTTTTTACAGGAGCCCCTTTCACGTGGAGGGGCTCTTGTCATTGTAAGCACCCGGTCTTGCCGGCTTATTTTCGGTCATGATCAAGCAACTCTTCCTTACAGGCTGACTTATTCATTGCAGCAAACAGTTTCGCCTCAGGTGCTTTCCCCTGACAGATAAAAAAAGTAAAAGAAACGTGGAGTATTGGCTATCTTTGTATAGCAGTACATCAGTGCGGAGTGAAAAGAAGTGCCATCTAGGGAAACCATCACAGAAGGAGGTTGCTGCCATGAAAAAACATACGGGCTTATGGATCGATCATAAAGATGCACTTATTGTTTCTATAGCAGGCGATAAAACTGACGTTCAGTCTGTTGAATCAGAAGCCGAAAGCCATTTCAGACCATCCGGAGGCTGGAAAGCTGCAGGTACATCGGTTGCCCAGTCTGTATCAAAAGAACATAGTGCCGAGGAAAGCCGAAAACATCAGTACCACGCCTTTTATAAAAAAGTGATTGCATTGCTCGATGATTCAGATGACATTGTCATTTTCGGCCCCGGGGAGGCAAAAGTTGAGCTCTCCAGTGAGATCAGCAAGGCCCGGGCGCTTCATGAAAAAGTCAAAGCTGTTGAAACCTGTGACCGGATGACAGAGAATCAGTTTGTCGCAAAAGTAAAAGCGTATTTTATAACCTGACAGCAGTGGTATTCGTCTGCCGGCAGCCGGAGTTCCGGTTGCCGGTTCTCCGTTGGACCTGTTATGATGCATGGTTCCGGAAATTCAGGAGTCATAAACCTGATCTGAATGCAGCATACCCCATCGAAAGTACCGGCTGAACCTGTGCTTCAGTTGCTCCGATTTCTGTTCAGCGGCTCCCCCTGTGAGAAAATCAGGAGTTGCCGGATACGTGCCCCTTATCCCCATACCGAAATATTTCAGAGTGGCCGGCACTGGACAAGTATGTGCCCAGCTCGCCCTGAGGTCCGAACGCGTATGCATGAATCTTTTACCTTATCTTCCGGTTAATACTTATAATTCATGAAGGTACGCCCTGTTGTAATCATGACGCCTGAGCAGGGTGATTGAGGTGCCGATAATTGACTGCGGCAACATCCGATTTGGAAATAGCAGGATTAAAGTGTAGTTGGTAGCTTGGAAACAATGGAACTATTGTAAGAACAGAACTGGACGGGATGGTGCCGATTGAGAATTTTCGGCAGTACTGATCATGTTTTTTTTCATGAGATCCCTGAAGGTTCAAACCTGAGTTTATGGAAATACTTTTTCTTTTGTCATTGATTATCGTTAACGGCATTTTTGCCATGTCGGAAATTGCGCTGGTGACGGCAAAACGTTCCCGCCTGATGAAGCTTGCCGAGGATGGGGATAAAGCAGCGGCTGCGGCCATAAAGCTTGGTCATGAGCCCACCCGCTTTCTTTCGACCATCCAGATTGGCATCACCTCGATCGGCATTCTTAATGGTATAGTCGGAGAGGGTGCTCTTGCCGGTCCCCTGGCAGTAAAATTTCAGGCATTCGGCATGGATGCTGAAATCAGTCACATTGTCTCTACGGCGATTGTAGTTCTGGCTATTACCTATATCACCATCGTGATCGGCGAACTGGTTCCAAAGCGTCTCGGTCAGTTTGACCCCGAAGGCATCGCCTGCCTTGTTTCGCGCCCCATGCTCACACTCTCCGCGATAACCCGTCCGTTCGGCAGACTGCTGTCTGCTTCAACCGATGCGATTCTTCGACTCATGGGAAAAAGCCCCCATGCCTACCCGAGCGTTACGGAGGAGGAGATTCATGCCATGCTTGAAGAGGGTTCTGAAGCCGGTGTGATCGAACAGCACGAACATGAGATGGTCCGTAATGTGTTTCGCCTTGACGACCGCCAACTTGGAACGTTGATGGTTCCCAGGGCTGATATTGTCTATCTTGATGTATCGCGTCCCCTGGATGAGAATATAATTCGGGTAACAGAATCGGAACACTCCCGATTTCCGGTCTGTAACGGGGGGCTTCAGGCATTGCTTGGAGTCGTAAACTCAAAACAGCTGTTATCGAAAACATTGAAAGGCGGTCTTACGGAATTTACTTCGCAGCTGCAGCCATGTGTCTATGTGCCGGAAACCCTCACCGGTATGGAGCTGCTCGACCATTTCAGAACTTCGGGTACCCAGATGGTTTTTGTGGTTGACGAGTATGGAGAGATTCAGGGTCTGGTTACCCTCCAGGATATGCTTGAAGCGGTAACCGGGGAGTTTGTTCCCCGCAACAGCGAGGATTCATGGGCGGTGGAACGCCAGGACGGATCATGGCTTCTTGACGGTCTTATTCCCGTTCCGGAGCTGAAGGACACGCTTGAGCTGAGAGCGGTGCCGGATGAAGATAAAGGGCTTTATCACACCTTGAGCGGCCTGATGATGTGGCTTCTCGGCCGTATGCCGCAAACAGGAGATATCATGCAGTGGGAAAACTGGAGTCTTGAAATTGTGGATCTCGACGGTCAAAGGATCGACAAGGTGCTTGCTACAAGACGCCCCGAAGGCCATGTAACGGAAAGCGGGCGATCTGTTGACGCTTCTTTGAAGCGTGAGCTCTCTTCTGCAGAGCGCGAGGCTGACAGGCACGACGGGTAACGGCAACAGTGCTGCCTTACCGGACTCCCGGTTGTCATAAATCGATAAATCATTGTTTCACCAGCAACCTTTGAATCAGTTACAAAAGAGCAGATAAATGAAACACCATGAACCTGACTGCCTCTTCTGCCGGATCGTTCGGGGAGAGATTCCCGCGACGATCATCTACCGAAATGAGCATGTTATTGCGTTTCGGGATATAACGCCCGTGGCGCCTCACCATGTATTGATAATTCCTGTCAGGCATATAGCGTCACTGAACGATCTTACACCGGAAGATGAATCGATTGCCGGTCATATTCTGCTCGCCGCAGGCACCGTAGCCGGTATTCTCGGCATCAGGGAGTCCGGTTACCGGCTCGTTTTCAATTCCGGACCCGATGCACTTCAGAGCGTGTTTCACATCCATGGACACCTCATTGGCGGACAATCGATGGGCTGGCCTCCTTTTGCCGGATCGGCAACACTGCACGGATAGAACAGCATTCAGAAAAAGTTTTCGTACAGTGAAAAAATAGCCTGAAATTTTATCAGGTATAAATGCGTTATATAGGATATATTTGATCCTGTATTATTTTATTGTTTTTCAGGAGTTTGTAGTATGAAATTATCGGAATTGCAGGTTGGTGACCGCGCGGAAGTGACTGCTGTAAAGGCGGAAAGTGCTATCCGGCGCAGGATAATGGACATGGGGTTGATAAAAGGTACCAGCTTCAAGGTATTGAGAGTCGCGCCGCTCGGCGATCCTATAGAGATTTTTTTCAAAGGGCTCTACCTGGCCATGAGAAAAAATGAGGCCGAAGGGGTCCTTGTGCGTAAAGTTGCAGATCCTGCAGAACCGCTTTCCCTCTCCACCGGGAGCAAACCCTCCCTCTGGAGGTTTGGAGGCCGGGCATGAGTGAACCGAAAGAGATCAGAATAGCGCTTGCCGGTAACCCGAACTGTGGAAAATCATCCCTTTTTAACGCCCTTACCGGCGCCCATCAGAAAGTCGGAAATTTTTCCGGTGTGACTGTCGAAAAACATGAAGGCTATCTCGACTACAAGGGGTACCGTATCACGGTGGTCGATCTTCCCGGTACCTACTCGCTTACGCCATATTCGCCCGAAGAGCTGGTAACAAGAGCCTATCTCGTCAACGAGCGTCCTGACGTTGTTGTCAATGTTCTTGAGGGTACTAACCTTGAAAGGAATCTCCTGCTGACAACGCAGCTGATGGAATTGGAGGTTGATTTTCTTGTTGCGCTCAACATGATGGATGAGGTGCAGGAGAAGGGTATTTTGATCGATATCAAACAGCTCCAGAAGCTGCTGGGATGCCATATCATTCCTGTTTCAGCCAAACAGAAGAGCGGGCTGGAAGATCTGCTCGATCATATCATCAGGGTCTCGGAGAAAAAGATCAGGATCGGCAAGAACAAGCTCTTTTTCAACCCCTCTCTGGAAGCGTCAGTAGAGAAAATCACTGCGCTTATTGCCCATCAGAAGGAGCTTGACGGGTTCAATGCCAGATGGCTTGCCATCAAGCTCCTTGAAAACGACCGTGAGGTCTATCATGAGGTTCAGCAGTACCCGGTCTGGGTTAAAGTTGAGCTCGCCCTCCAGGATGCGCTCAGGGACGCGGAGCGGCTGCATGATTCCGAACCGGAAATGCTCATTACCGAAGACCGCCATGCATTTATTCGCGGAGCAATGAAAGAGTGTGTCCGCCAGCCGGGAGAGGTAAAAGCCACGGCAACCGACTATATCGACATGGTGGTGCTCAACAGGGTGCTCGGCCTGCCGGTTTTTTTACTCGTTGTCTGGTCGATTTTCCAGCTGACTTTCACCCTCGGCGCTCCGATCATGAGCGGCCTTGAGTTTCTTTTCGGCGCCATTGCTTCAGCCATAAGGCCTTTGCTGCCCGGAGAGATGCTCCGTTCGATACTTATAGACGGGGTTATCGCAGGAGTCGGCGGCGTTCTTGTTTTTCTTCCCAATATCGTACTGCTTTTTATCGGACTCTCGTTTCTTGAGGCGTCGGGTTACATGGCCCGCGCGGCGTTCGTGATCGACCGGCTGATGCACCGATTCGGACTGCACGGCAAGTCTTTCATACCCATGATTACCGGGTTCGGCTGTTCCATTCCCGCAATGATGGCTACCCGGACACTTAAAAGCCCGACAGACAGACTTGCCACACTCATGATTATTCCCTTCATGAGCTGCGGAGCAAAGCTGCCGGTCTACGTGCTGCTCACCGGAGCGTTTTTTGCTCCCGAAGTTGCTGGCAATGTCATGTTCGGAATCTATTTTCTGGGTATTACGGTCGGGTTGTGGACGGCATGGCTGCTGAAATCAACGCTCCTGAAAAGCGATTCCGAACCGTTTGTGATGGAACTTCCGCCTTACCGGTGGCCGACCTTCAGTTCGGTGTTTTTCCAGGCAAAGATGAAAGCGGTGATGTATCTGAAAAAAGCCGGAACGACCATCTTAGGCGCAGTCATCATTATCTGGGTGATAAGCAACTACCCGCGTAATCCGGCGCTTGACGCTACGCTTGCGGCTGAAACGATCCGCATAACTTCGAGCGATATGAGTGCGGCGGATAAAACCATTCAAGAGAAGGAGCTTCGGCATCAAGTCAAGTCCGGGCAACTCGGTTACTCTCTTGCAGGTCGTGCAGGCAAGGTGATTGAGCCGTTGATCAGTCCGCTTGGCTTTGACTGGCGGATTGGTATTGCCCTTGTTACCGGCCTGGCAACAAAGGAAGTTGTTGTGTCCACCATGGGAACCATCTACTCCATAGGCAAGAGCGATGGTGACGCGGTGGATTTGAAATCCATTCTCAGGAACGATCCTTCATTCAGCCGGGCAACGGCCCTCAGTCTTATGGTTTTCGTGCTGCTATATCTGCCTTGTGTAGCGGCTTTGGGTGTAATGAAGAAAGAGGTCGGCCGGTGGATGCCGGTAGTTTTCTACTCGGCATATTCCCTGTCGGTGGCCTGGGTTCTCTCTTTTGCGGCCTATCGACTGGCTCTGTTCATGCTGTGACTTCGGTACTCTCTTCAACCGGAAGAGAGACAAGTCCGGACTCTTCAGCCCTTACAATGATATCGTCAACAGGGATGGTCATCGGCACGGGCTTGCCGTCCGTCATGGTCAGCATTACCGCCGGATGAGCTTTCAGGTGCTCTGCCATGACTGCTTCCCAGCGCTGGTGAGCACTCTCGTCCAGTGTACTCCATGCAAGACGTCCCCTGCACTTGGGGAATTTTGAACATCCGAGCCAGAGCCCTCTTTTTCCGCTTCTGAGGTAGAGCGGAGAGCCGCACTTGGGGCAGAGTATATCGGTGAGCACCGGAGGGGTTTTCATCGGCTCGATGTGACGCTGTTTATTGAGATTAAGCAGCGTATTGCATTTTGGATAGCTGGAACAGGCCAGAAATGGTCCAAGCCGGCCCTTCCGGAGCAGCATATGCCCCTCTTTGCATGACGGGCAGAGTATTCCGGTATCTTTCGGTTTTTCCTTGTTCGTGCTGATCGCCTTGATATTTTTGCACTTCGGGTAGTGTGAACAGCCGAGGAATTTTCCGCTGGCGGTCCATTTGACAATCATCTGGCCTTCGCCGCATTTCTCGCAAGTGGTGGTTTCACTGTTTTGCGGTATGAGCGGATCGCTTTTGCGCAGACTGAGTACCGTTTCAAGCGGTTTGTAGAAGTTGTCGAGTACCTTTTCGTACTCATCGTCACCGCTAGCCACCTTGTCAAGTTCGTCCTCCATGAAGGCGGTAAATCCTACATTGAAGAGGTCGGGAAAATTGGCGACAAGAATCAGCGACACATCCTTGCCGAGTTCGGTCGGAATGATCTTTTTCTTTTCGAGCTCCACATAACGGCGATCCTGAAGTGTCGAAAAAATAGATGCGTAGGTTGATGGTCTGCCGATACCGTAATTGTCGAGATCCTTTACCAGCGTGGCTTCGCTGTAGCGTGCCGGAGGACGGGTAAAGCTCTGTTTTTGGTCCACTGCTTCCAGATCAAGCGGCTCGCTCACTGAAAGGCGTTCAGGCAGTTGTACGGTCTGCTCTTTTTCAATATCCTCTTTCGTTGAGGTCTGTGCCTCATAATCAAGCTCTTTCTGGTCGTCATAGACCCGCATGAATCCCGGAAACAGTACCCGGCTGCCGGTAGCACGGAAGAGAAATCTGCCGGAGCGGTCCTCGACATCGACCCTGGTCTGCTCTATCTTGGCCGGGGACATCATTGCCGCCAGAAACCGCTTCCAGATCAGTTCATACAGCTTGAACTGTTCTGCGGAAAGGAATTGGCGGACCTGTTCCGGCTTTTTTGAAATCGATGTCGGACGTATGGCTTCATGTGCGTCCTGGGCATTCTTGGAGGACTTTGCGGCTCCGCCAAAGCCGATGTACTCTTTTCCGAACTGCCGCTCGATATACTCTCTTGCCTGCCCGACTGCTTCAGAACCGATACGGGTCGAATCGGTTCGCATATAGGTGATGAGACCCGCAGCACCTTCCGATCCGAGGTCGATACCCTCATAGAGCTGCTGGGCGAGCCGCATGGTTTTCTGGGAACCGAAGCCAAGCTGGTTTGAAGCTGCCTGCTGGAGAAGCGAAGTGGTGAACGGCAGAGGCGGTTTTCGCTGCTGCACGCGGGGCGCGATCTCTTTGACCGAATATTTGCCCTCCCTGACGAGTGCGGCAACGGTTTCAGCCCTGCTCTGATCGGTAATCTCCGGTTTGTCGCCCTCAAGCCGGACCAGTTTGGCCCTGAACGACTCTTTTCCCGGAGTCATGAAATCGGCGGCAATGGTCCAGTACTCCTGGATCTGAAAGCGGTTTATTTCAGCTTCACGTTCACAGATCAGCCGCAGTGCGACGGATTGTACCCTGCCGGCCGAAAGACCGCGCAGCACCACATTCCACAAAAAGGGGCTGATCTTGTATCCGACGATTTTGTCAAGACCCTGGCGGGTTTGCTGGGAGCGCACCAGCCGGTAATCGATCTGGCGCGGCTCCTGTATTGCCGCAATGATTGCGTTTTTGGTGATCTCGTTGAAAAGCACACGGAAAACCGGTTTTTTAGTCTCCCCGATTTCGTTTGAGATATGCCATGCGATCGCCTCACCTTCGCGGTCAGGGTCAGTCGCTATAAGAATCTCATCGGCTTCAGCCGCGAGTTTTTTTAACTGCCTTACAACTTTTTCCTTTCCGGGGATGATCTCGTATCTCGGCTCGTAATGATGGTCAAAATCCAGACCGATCTCTTTTTTCGGCAGGTCCTTGATATGCCCAACCGAAGCGAAAACCGTATACTTGTCCCCAAGGTATTTATTGATTGTTTTTGCCTTGGATGGAGATTCGACGACAATCAGGGTCCTGTTTCTGGCAGATGGTGTTGATGCTTTTGTAGCCATTGATCAGTCCCGGTGTAAGAGCGTTACAATTAAATTTTGAAAAAGATAGGTGTTGAGGAGCAAAAAACAAATTTTACCATTGTAACGCTGTATACTGTCACGGTCATCACCTGTCGTAACTGATTGTTTCCTGTTGCTAAAACAGGGTGTGAAGGTCAATAAAAAAATATTTTATTATTAATATTGCTGTAATCCTGCAATGTTAAAGCGAACAAAATGCATCTGACAACCATGTTTCACTCTCTGCAACCACTCCGATATCGCCTCGTCCTGCCGGTTATGATGGCTCTGTTGCTGTTTTCATTCAGTTCGCTTGTTGCCGCGCCATTGGCCGGGCCCGGACAAACTACCGTTCCGCTCAAAGTCAGCACCGGCGTTGACCAGGGCTATACCATCAAGGTTCTCGCCCTGAGAAAGGACAATACGCTTATGATCGATCTTGAATCCATGGCCCGAGCCCTGCGGTTGAGTATCCATAAAGATCAGCGGACGCTCGCCTTCGAGGAGTTCCGGCAGATACCCGGAACTGTCTGCACGGTTTCAGCAGGCAGCAATTTCGCAAAGGTTGTTTCAAAAGATCCCGAACAACCCAAAAGGATCATTCAGCTCCAGTCAGCTCCATCTCAGAGAGAGTCAAGGTTTTATCTTCCGGTAACCCAGGCATGCAGAATGTTTACCGTCTGGATGGATCGGGAAATTGTTTACAGTTACTCCTCCGGCATGATCAGTGCCTGGCTCCGCGGCAAACGATTCGGTGAATCGGTTGCCGCCATAGGGCTCGTCAGGAATGACGATGTGCCCGTGAGGCCTCAGAGTGCTCAACCCGCTGATGAAGAGAGAACCGAGATAACCGGCATTGAGGTCGAGAACCGTGCCAATGGCGCGATCATCAGCTTTTCTGCTTCCGGCTCCCCAACACAGGCTTCTCTTCTCAAACCCGATACAGAGGGAACGGCATATTTCTCGCTTCAAAAAGCATCCTGTGACACTGATGCGCTTTCAAAGATTTACGGGGGTGGCGTTGTCAGGGCAATAACGCCCAGACAGTTTGAAGGGGGCGGGCTGCAGTTTGCCATAACGTTTGACAACAGCTCGTATGACATCAATTCGGTCGAGTTTCAGAGGGATGAGAAAAACAACCGGTATCAGCTTTATGTCCGCAGTAATGCCGACGTGCAGGAAATCCGGAGAAAGGAAAAAGAACAGCAGATCGCCAGGGTCATCAGTCACGATGTTGAAAAGTGGAAACTCAATACCGTAGTTCTTGACGCCGGTCACGGGGGAAAGGATCCCGGGGCAATTGGAGGCAGCGGTACCAGGGAGAAAGATGTGGTTCTGAACATTGTCCGTGACCTCGGCACCTTTATCGAACAACGGTGGCCGGATGTGAATGTAATCTACACCAGAAAGGATGACAGCTTTATCGCGCTGCATGAACGGGGGAAAATCGCAAACCGTGCGGGCGGCAAGCTGTTTATCAGCGTGCATTGCAATGCGAGTCCGAACCGCTCGGCTCGAGGTTCCGAGGTTTATATTCTCGGGTTGCATAAAACCAAGGAAGCGCTTGATGTCGCCATGTTTGAAAACTCGGTTATACGCAAGGAAGATGATTATCAGTTGCAGTATAAAGGGTTTTCCGAAGAACATCTCATCATGAGCACCATGGCGCAGAATGCCTTTGCCCGGCAGTCCACAACCCTTGCTCAGGACATCCTCAAGCCGGTCGAGAGAGTTCCCGGCACAAACAGCCGGAGTGTCCGCCAGGCCGGCTTTATGGTGTTGTGGACCCCTTCCATGCCGAGCGCTCTGGTCGAAGTGGGCTATCTTTCACATCCCGAAGAAGAGAGGGTGCTGCGTGATCGCCAGGAGCAGGCTAAAATCGCTTACGGTATTTTTAAGGGAATTCAGACCTATCGCAAGAATTACGAAACGGCTACAATGGCCGCCACGGCCCAGTAGCGAGCGGGGCTGTGGAAGTATCGGGAGGCGTACGTCGGTGCGCCTCCTTTTCTTTTTTTGCAAAGTTGTAAACCACAAGCTAAATTCAGGTTCACATTTGTAGCGATACGCAAAAGAACTCGACTTCGGCTTATTCTTTTCCTGTTTTCTCACCTGTTATGAACCTTCTATCCTCACAGATACTTTCTCGTCTGACATCGGCCGGGGATTTTTTATCGGGTGAAGAGCTCTCCAGTGCATTCGGCATAACCAGAAGTGCGGTATGGAAGCACATACGCATGCTGCGCAGCGAAGGCTACCTTGTCGATGCTGTAACCGGCCGCGGGTATCGGTTGACGGGTCTCACAGGAAGGGCTGTCGCGGCTGAAGTAGAGCCTTTGCTCACTTCCCGCAGGTTTGGAAGAAATCTTGTTTATCTCGGCGTTACCGACTCGACCAATCTTCAGGCAAAAGCGCTTGCCGCAGGGGACTCCCCGGAAGGCACCGTAGTCGTGGCCGACACCCAGACCGGAGGGCGGGGCAGAATGGGACGGACGTGGGTGTCTCCGCCAGGTGAGAATTTGTACTTTTCGCTGATCCTTCGACCGAGAGTCCCTTCAGTCCGTGTTCCCCAGCTCACCCTGCTTGTCGCTGCAGCCATTCACCGCGCGCTCAGCGCTATTTCCGGCGACCTTCAGGCGAAGATCAAATGGCCGAATGACATACTGCTGAACGAAAAAAAGTTGTGCGGCGTACTCTGTGAAATGCAGTCGGAGCCTGATTGTACCCATTTTGTCGTTGTCGGCATCGGTATCAATGTCAACCAGTCCGAGCTTCCGGCCGAACTGCTGGAGATCGCGACTTCGCTCTTTCTTGAAACCGGGCAGCTGTTTTCGAGAGCGGAAATTCTTGCCGCCTTTCTGAACCATTTCGAACCCCTGTACGATACCTGGATGAGTGAGGAAGATCTCACCTTCATACTGCCTTACCTCGAAGAGCACGCTCTTCTCCAGTCGAGGATGGTCTCGATCGAACAGTTTAATCGAACGATAAGCGGTCGGGTATCAGGAATTGCAAGGGGCGGGGAGCTGATGATTGAAAGTGCTGACGGTCGAACTGCCATGGTCTCCTCGGGAGAGGCCCACTTGCGAAAAGACATTTAAATAATAAAAACCAATCACTGTTATGTACCCAGAGATGCTCCATCCTCATATCATTGAAGCTTACCGTGTGCTTGAATCCGGCGTGCCGATTACCGAGGCAGCTGCCCTTCAGCTTGCCGCATTGCCGGGAGAGCTTGCCCTCGACCTGGCCGCACTGGCCAACAAGGTGAAAAACCGGTATGCATCAGGTCCGGAATCGCTCTACGCCTGCTCCATCATGAACGCTAAATCCGGAGTCTGCGGCGAAAACTGCAAGTTTTGCGCCCAGTCCCGTCACAATCGGGCAGAGATCGAGGTCTATGAACTTGTCGATGTCGAGTCTGTGCTTCTTGAAGCGAGAAACTGCCACTCCGAGGGTGTTTCCCATTTCGGCATCGTGACCAGCGGCTACGGATACAAAAAGATAACTCCCGAGTTTCAGCGGGTGCTTGATATGATCGACCGGCTGCATGTCGAGCTTCCTGCATTGAACATCTGCGCATCTCTGGGCATACTTGGCGAGGAGCCTGCCGCTGCACTGGCCCAGCACGGCATTTCGCACTACAATATCAACATCCAGGTGGCTCCCGATCGCTATCATGACCTCATAGCCGATACACACTCGGTTGAGGAACGCATCGAAACCATCAAACGCCTGAGAAAGAACGGCATCTCTGTCTGCTGCGGCGGCATCATGGGTGTAGGAGAGAGCATGCAGGAGCGTATCGCCATGATTTTTGCGCTCCAGGAGCTTGACGTATCGGTCATTCCCCTCAATGTTCTGGTGCCAATCGACGGAACGCCGCTTCAGGGCAAAGAACCTGTTTCTGTAGCCGATATCGTGAAGACCTTTGCGATCTGCCGTCTGGCGCATCCTGATAAAGTTATCAAGTTTGCCGCAGGCCGCGAGACGGTCATGAAAGATTTTCAGGGTCTTCTCATGCTTTCGGGCGCAAACGGATATCTGACCGGCGGATATCTGACCACAAGGGGCCGTGACACGGCCGAAGACCGCAGGTTTGCAAGCCAGATCGAAAGTTTTAACTGAGCGCAACCAGCCATGCACTTTTATGACCGGATCCAACGGGAGCTCGAAGAGCTCAGACAACTCGACCGCTATCGCGAGCTTCCGGGCCTCAGCGCACGCAGCGGAAAGCATATTACGCTGAACGGGAACTCCCTGCTGAACCTCTCCTCGAACGATTATCTCGGTCTTGGAGATGATCCTCTGGTGCTTGCCGGGTATATGCAATCAATCCCTGCGGACGGTTACGCCATGACCAGCTCGTCTTCCCGTCTTCTGACGGGCAACCACCACCTTTATGACCGTCTGGAGAGCTCTCTGGCAGCACTTTACGGCCGCCAGGCCGCCCTTGTCTTCAACAGCGGCTACCATGCCAACATCGGCATTCTGCCGGCCCTCGCCGGCCGTCATGATCTCATACTCAGCGACAGGCTGAATCATGCGAGCATCATTGACGGGCTGAAGATTGCCGAAGCCCCTTACCAGCGCTACCGTCACCGGGATTACGATCATCTTGAAGAACTGCTTGCCGCTGCTGCCGGCCGCTCCCGACAGTTGTTCATCGTGAGCGAATCGGTTTTCAGCATGGACGGGGATCTTGCCGATCTTGCCCGGCTGGTTGCGCTCAAAGAGAAGTACAACGCTTTTCTTGTTATTGACGAAGCGCATGGAGTCGGAGTATTCGGAGAGCGCGGTCTCGGTCTGTGTGAACATGCCGGACTGGTTCAGGAGATCGATATCATTACCGGTACCTTCGGCAAGGCTCTGGCCTCGACGGGTGCCTATGCGGTCATGAGTTCACTCTGCCGGGAGTATCTGATCAATACCATGCGCTCATTGATTTTTACTACAGCCCTGCCTCCCGTCGTTCTAGGATGGACCATGCTCACGCTTGAACGGCAGACCGCCATGCCGGCGGAACGGAAGGCTCTTCTGAAGCTTTCGGCAAAGCTTCGTCAGGAGCTGATCGGCCGGGGTTTCGATGTCCCGGGCGACAGTCATATCGTTCCGGTCATCACGGGGAGCAATGACCGTGCTGTGGCCCTGGCTCTGCGGCTCAGGGAGGCCGGATTCCTCTGTATGCCTGTTCGACCGCCGACCGTTCCCGAAAAGAGCGCCCGTATCCGCATATCGCTCCGATCGACCCTGGAGTGGGACGATATTTCCCGTTTACCTGAACTTATAGGAGGATAGCGCTGTCATGAAAACCGTATGGCTCAGAAAAGAAGGCGCCAGTGAGCTTCTGCTTTTTTTCAATGGCTGGGGTATGGACTCTCGGATTGCCGACTACCTTCTCAGGCAGTCGCTTGAATCAGGGCTTGACGCAGCGCTTGACGGGGATCTGCTGGTCTGTTACGACTACCGCACCCTTTTGGCTGAACCTGGATTTTTTGAAGGGGTAAGCCGGTATGCACATGTCACGGTCATAGCCTGGTCATTCGGAGTCTGGGCGGCTCAGCATGTCGAACTCCCGCATGTGGAGCGGGCAATAGCCCTCAACGGCACGCTGCATCCAGTGCACGATACGCTCGGAATCCCGTCCGGGGTTTTTCAGGCAACACTTTCATCCTACTCTGAGGAGAGCCGCAACCGGTTCAACCGCAGGATGTGCGGCAGCAGTGAAGCGTTCGCTCTTTTTACAACCATGTCGCCCGACCGGGAGACTGTTGAACAGAAGGAAGAGCTTGAACGGTTGAGTGAGCACTTCCAGCGGCAGGATTTGCCTGCAGCGTCGACATGGAAGTACAATCATGCCATAATCGGAGGAAGGGACCTGGTTTTTCCGGCACAGCAGCAGTACTCTGCATGGAAAGGCGTTCCCCAGACCGTCATTGCCGATATGGCACATTTTCCTTTTTTTCATTTCAGTACCCTGCAGGAGTTGCTCGCATGCATCAGAAAATAGATAAACAACTTGTGCGTGAACGGTTCGGCCGGAGCCTCACAACATACGGCACCCATGCTGTCATGCAGAAAGCGATGGCGTCTGAACTGGCGGAGATGATTTGCACAGAGAGCTGCTCACACTCGTTTGAGCGGGTGCTTGAGGTAGGTTCCGGATCAGGTGCGCTCACGGCGGAACTCCTGAGGCGATGCAGTGTTAAGGTTTATCATGCAAACGATCTTGTTACGGAGAGCCGCAACTGCCTTGAAGCTGTGCTTGCGGATTATCCTGTAAAAGAGTTTCATTTTCTTGCAGGCGACATAGAATCACTTGAAGTGCTTCCGCAGGCACTGGATCTTGTAGTCTCAAACGCGACGCTGCAGTGGCTTGACGATCTTGACCTGTTTTTCCGCAAAGCGGCCACTCTTCTTCGTCCGGGCGGAATGCTTGCCTTCAGCAGTTTCAGTACCCGGAACATGCAGGAAATATCAACGATCGAAGGCGGAGGTCTCAGCTATTACCCTCTGGAGGAACTGAAAAATATTGCAGGCCGGTATTTCGACTTTATTGCCGGAAAGGAGGATGTTGTGCGCATGGAGTTCGGTTCGCCCGAAGCGGTTCTGCATCATATGCGCCAGACAGGCGTAAACGGACTTCACCGCAGGACATGGACAAAAAGCCGGTATCAGCACTTTCTCTCCCGCTACCGGCAATCTTATTCCTGCGAAAGCGGAGTCTACCTGACCTATCATCCTGTATACTGCTGCCTGAAAAAGAAGCTGTCATGAAGGGATCTGTCATTGCCATTTCAGGAATCGATACCGGAATAGGAAAAACCTTTGTGACCGGTACTCTCGCAAAAGCACTGCAAGAGCAGGGCCGGAGCGTCATTACCCAGAAAATTGTCCAGACCGGATGTGAAGGCGTGGCGGAGGATATTCTGGAGCACCGCCGTCTTATGGGCATCGGGCTGCAGGAGGTCGATCGGGAAGGGCTCACCTGTCCCTTTGTTTTCCGATATCCCGCCTCACCGCACCTTTCGGCCCGGCTTGAAGAGAGCGAGATCAATATTCTCGATATCCGCCGGGCAACCTTTGCTCTCCGGAAACGCTACGATCTGGTGCTGCTTGAAGGAGTCGGCGGACTTCTGGTTCCCCTTTCGCGCGATCTGCTGTTTGCCGACTATATCCGGGACGCAGGATACAGTCTCATTCTCGTGACGGCGCCCCGGCTCGGGAGCATCAGTCATACCCTTCTTTCAATCGAGGCCTGCGTTAAACGAGGGATTGTCATCAGAGGGGTGATCTACAACTGTTTTCAGCACGTAGATCAGCTTATCGTCGATGATACCCGGGCGACCATCCGTCACTATCTGAACAAAGAGGGTTCTCCGGCACCGGTGATCGACCTCCGGGATGGAGCGATTGATGCTGATGCGGTCGGACAACTCGGTTTATAACGCGCTTTTATCACAACACATATACCGGCATGCCTGCTTATTCCCGCACTATTGACTCTGATTTCGACCGCCATCATATCTGGCATCCCTATGCTTCGGTAACCGATCCCCTGCCGGTTTATCCAGTCAGGCGGGCCTATGAGGTCTTTCTTGAACTTGAGGATGGCCGGAGGCTGATCGACGGCATGTCCTCCTGGTGGGCGGCTGTTCACGGCTACAACCACCCGGTGCTCAACGATGCCATCGTCGATCAGCTGCAGCGGATGAGCCATGTCATGTTCGGCGGTCTCACTCATGAACCGGCTGTTACTTTGGCCAGGGAACTGACGGCACTTCTTCCCCCGCAGCTGCAGAAGATTTTTTTCAGCGATTCCGGATCGGTTGCCGTTGAAGTTGCGATTAAAATGGCATTTCAGTACTGGGCTGCCTTGGGGAATACCGATAAAAAACGCCTGCTGACCGTTCGTTCCGGTTACCACGGCGACACTTTTGCCGCCATGTCGGTTTGCGATCCGGTAACAGGAATGCATACCCTCTTCAAAGGGGTTATGCCGGAGCAGCACTTTGCCGAAGCTCCTGCATGCCGTTTTCATGAGTCATGTACGGAAGAGGATATTGCCGATCTGGCTTGCAAGCTTGAACAGCATCACAGAGAAATAGCCGCAGTGATCATCGAGCCTGTTGTTCAGGGAGCAGGAGGTATGCGTTTTTACTCTCCGCACTATCTCGTTCGCCTCAGGGAGTTGTGTGACCGGTACGATGTGCTTCTGATTTTTGACGAAATCGCCACAGGTTTCGGACGAACAGGTAAAATGTTCGCACTTGAACATGCCTGCGTTGTGCCCGATATCATCTGTGTTGGCAAGGCTCTGACCGGAGGCTATATGACTTTGGCGGCCACCCTTACTACAGAATGTGTTGCCGCTGCGATATGCTCGGGCAGTCCGGGGCTTTTCATGCATGGGCCAACCTTTATGGCCAACCCGCTTGCTTGTGCAGTTGCCGTCGCCAGCGTCCGACTGCTCAGAAGTTATGACTGGCAGGCTTCGGTATTGCGCCTTGAAGCCGGACTCCGAAAAGGGCTTGAACCCTGCAGGGCATACGGAAGCGTTGCGGACGTGCGTGTGCTTGGCGCCATAGGGGTTGTTGAGCTGCACCAGCCTCTGGATATGCGTGTTGCACAGAAACAACTGGTAGACCGGGGAGTCTGGGTCCGACCCTTCGGCCGCCTGATCTATCTTATGCCCCCTTTCATCATGCAGGATAAAGAGCTTGAAGTGCTAAGTTCGGCAATATGCGACGTTGTTGAAACGATTGCGTAAATTATTGCTTCACATTGTTATCAGGAGATACTTTATTCCTGTTTTTATCTGTTACTTCCAAGCTCAAAAGTCAACACCATGAGTGCCAAACCCTGGATCAGCAATTACGACAAGGGAGTTCCCCACACGCTTCACCCTTACCCGGAACATACCCTCATCGACGTTGTCCGCAGGACGGCAGCGGAGTCTCCCGAACATATCGCCCTGCATTTCAAGGGCTCGGCGCTCTCTTATGGCGAACTTGAGCGGCAGAGCAATCAGCTTGCCGCAGCGCTCAGGGAACTTGGTATTGACAAGGGCGACAGGGTTGCCCTGATCATGCCCAACTCTCCGCAGATGGTTATCTCCGAGCTCGGAATATGGAAAGCCGGAGCCATTGCCGTCCCCATGAACCCGCTCTATACTATCCATGAGTTTGAACATACTCTTAACGAGTGCGGTGCCGAGACGGCGATTGTCCTGACCCCGTTTTATGATAAAATCAAGGCGGTTCAGCTGGTTTCACGACTGAAACGGGTGATTGTCACCAACATCAAGGAGCATCTCTCTCCACTAAAAAAGGTGCTTTTTACTCTGTTGAAAGAAAAAAAAGACGGGCACCGGATTCAGCTCAGGAGTGGCGACCAATGGCTGAACGACCTTATTTCGTCTCAGTCAGACCTTAAGACGGCACCGGCACCTGTCCGGCATAACGATCCTGCGATTTTTCTCTTTTCCGGCGGCACGACCGGCAATCCCAAATGTGTAGTCATTACTCACCACGGGCTCGTGATAACCGGAATGCAGATCGCAGGATGGTTCAGCGTCATTCTCGAAAAAGGACGGGATGTCATTCTGCTCAACATGCCGCTGTTTCACGTCTACGCCCAGGTCGGAATCATGAGTGCTGCGCTGCTGGAGCGCTATCCGCTTGCCCTGATACCCAACCCGAGGGATATTGATGATTTACTGCAAACCATCAAATCCCTCAAACCGGCGGTGCTGCCCGGTGTGCCGACGCTTTTTACCGCACTGATGAACCATCCGAGAGTCAAGCGTGACGGCACGATCCTGAAATCGCTCAAACTCAGCGTATCCGGCGCAGCGCCGCTCATGCAGGAGACAAAAAAACGTTTTGAATTACTGACAGGCGGCAGGATCATAGATGCCTACAGCCTCACCGAATCAGCTCTCGCATCGGTTTTTACCCCGATTTTAGGGACCTACAAGCCTGGATCGGTCGGTATTCCCGTCACGGACGTTGAGGTGAGGATCGTTGAGCTGGAGAAGGGCATCGACGATCTCGCATCGAACGAAATCGGTGAAATCATCATGCGCGCCCCGCAGATGATGAAAGAGTACTGGCAGAATCCGACGGAGACCGAGCTCGTTTTGCGCAACGGCTGGCTCTTTACCGGTGATATCGGCTATCTCGATGAGGATGGCTATCTCTTTATTGTCGATCGCAAAAAAGATGTCATCAAACCCGGAGGCTTTCAGGTCTGGCCCCGCGATGTTGAAGAGGTTATTGCCGCTCATCCCGCTGTTTTCGAAGTCGGAGTCGCCGGCGTGCCCGACCCCTATCAGGGAGAAGCCGTCAAGGCCTGGGTTGTTTTGCGTCCCGGTTGTCAGCTCACCGTTGAAGCCCTCCGCGAATTCTGCCGCCAGGACCTGACGGCCTATAAAATCCCGAAACATATTGAATTCACCGCAGCACTTCCCAAATCCACGGTAGGCAAAGTGCTCAGAAGAAAGCTTGTGGAAGCGCACATGGAAGAGGTATAGAAGGAAGCGAGTACACAAGGACCAAAAGGACAGCAAGGACAACAGGGACGAAGAATAGACCTTTTTCGTCCCTGTTGTCCTTGCATGTCGTAGATGTCTCTTTGGTTCTGGAACGCAAGGCTCAGGGACTGAAGAGGTACACAGAATAACACAAATACATATAATTTTAGTTGTATGGCGATTCCTGATTTTCAGAGCATTATGCTGCCATTGCTCAGGTTTTGTGGTGATGGACAAGAACACTCAAATCGTGACGCAATTGAGGCTCTGTCTGGTGAATTAGGCTTGACTCCTGAAGAGCAGAAGCAACTTCTTCCAAGTGGTCAGCAGCGGGTTTTTGATAACCGGGTCGCTTGGGCTCGTGCATATATGAAAATGGCTTTACTTGTGGAAAATACTCGGAGGGGTGTTTTTCGCATTACCCCAAGAGGCCAACAGGTGCTTGTAAAAATGGGGTATGGTGGTTCGATTAAAGACGCAGGAGAAGCAGTCGGAAGAAGTGGAGATGAAGGTATCGACGGTATCATCAAGGAAGATCGATTGGGTCTGGATATTATCTACATTCAGGCTAAAAAGTGGGAAAATACGGTCTCCCGCCCTGAAATTCAGAAATTTTCCGGGGCGTTACAGGGTAAACGTGCCAGAAAAGGGATATTTATTACTACCTCCGATTTTTCAAAAAGTGCAAACGAGTATGTTGCCGCAATAGAAAGTAAAATCATTCTCATTGATGGCAGGCAGTTTGTGAGCTTTATGATCGATTTTGGAGTTGGAGTTGCAATCGAAGGAGTCTACGAGCTCAAGCGGTTGGATACAGACTATTTTGAAGAGAGCTGAAATGCGAATGATCTCGTCTAAGTGAAAATCTAATAAGAGAGTCTGAAAAAAAGATATGATAAATACGTTTAGTTTATTTCACTGGAATGGCGTATTATTGTGTTAATAATGACGACAGCATCTCTTGTTGTTTTTATAAATCCCTGCAGTCCCTGTTGTCCTTTTGGTCCTTTTCCGGTTTCTTTTCCTGAATAATAGTTAGGAGAATTGCCCATGCCAGATGGCTTTATTCCTGCTCATGGCGGATACAAGAAGTTGCTTTCATACCGGAAGGCAGAAATTATCTATGATGCCACATGCTATTTTACCCGGCGGTTTTACAGAAAAGGTGACCGAACAATCGATCAGATGATTCAGGCTGCCAGATCCGGCAAGCAGAATATTATTGAGGGCAGCATGGCATCAGGAACTTCAAAGGAGACCGAGGTCAAGCTGACCAATGTTGCACGGGCAAGTCTTGAAGAGCTGCTTGAGGATTATCGTGATTTTCTGAGAGTTAACGGTTTCAGTGAGTGGCAGGCTGAACACCCTTATGCCCGGCGTCTTCGCCAGCTTAACCGTTTTGCGGATGCTGATTACACTACATTCCAAAAAGGAATCGAGCATGAGCGTCCTGAAATCAGTGCAAATGTGATTCTTGGTCTCATTCGGGTGTGCAGTTATCTGCTGGAACGGCAGCTTCATCATCTTGAGCAGGAGTTTATAACAGATGGCGGCCTTCGGGAGCGTATGACCAGAGCGAGAATAGAGCACAGGAACAACTTGAAGAAATAGTTAAAAAGGACCAAAAGAACGAAGAGCAACTCAGCGCTTGCAGAAACCTTATTTCTTTTTTTATTAGTCCTTGCTGTCCCTGTGGTCCTTTGAGTCCTTTGCCGGTTACTTTTCCTGAAAAACCTTCTCCCATGACCCTCGAAGAGCTCAATCGCCTCCTTGACCCTGAAGTTCAGGCGCTGATCGCGCTTCACCAGAGCGACGATCCGGCACGCTTTGCCATGCAGTTTCATGCTCGCAGTGATCTGCCGGTAAGGGCGATAGCCGAACAGATTGCCTGCAGAGAGAAAGCCGCCAAAAAGTTACCAACCCTGTCGCGATACAATCTGCTCTACACGCAGCTCTCGCTTGAGCAGGCTTCGGGTGAGCGCACTGCCTTTTACAAAGCAGCTCTTCTGTCGGGCAAAAGGGTTATCGATCTGAGCGGTGGGCTGGGTATCGATACGATGTTGCTTGCAGAGCGCTTTGAGGAGGTGGTATACTCGGAGCGTGACGCGCTGCTTTGTGCCGTGGTGGCACATAACCTGAAGATCGCCGGCATCAACAACGTGGAGGTGAAAAACGCTGACAGCATCACTCTGCTCGCCTCCTGTCCCGATGGTCACTTTGACTGGATCTATGTCGATCCTGCCCGCCGTGAAGGGGGACGGCGCTCTATCGGGCTTGAATCGGCAAGTCCCGATGTTGTGGCCAGCCATGACCTGCTTCTTCAAAAGGCCAGGAGGGTCTGCATCAAGGCTTCCCCGGCGCTTGAACTCAGCAATCTGAAACAGCTTCTGCCGGCACTCGCTGAAGTGATTGTGGTATCGGTCGATCGTGAGTGCAAGGAGAGCCTTTTGCTGCTTGACCGGGAGGCAACAGTGAAGGCTGTCAGCGTCAAGGCGGTATGCCTGAATACCGGATCGGAGGAGATAACGGAGATCAAGGGAGATCGAGAGGTGGAGAAGGTTGTTGCTTCTTCGCTGAAAGCGTATCTCTACGAGCCCGATCCGGCAATCATCAAGGCAAAACTTTCTGCAGTGCTTGCCCGTAATTACTCGCTTGAGTTTCTGAACGGCACAATCGATTATCTGACCTCTGAGCGGCGCATCGAGAACTTTTCCGGCAGGTCGTTCCGGGTGGTGGAGTGCGTACCCTGGAAGCCGAAAACCTTCAGGGCGTTTCTGGCGCGGCACCGTATTACGGGAGCAAGTATTCAACGCCGCGATTTTCCCCTTTCACCCGAAGAGCTGAGAAAGCGTTACCGGATTCGGGAGAGCGAACGAGCTTTCCTTTTTTTTACCCGCAATGCCGCCAGAGAGCCGGTTGTGGTCTATGCTCTCAGATTTTCTCCTGAAGACGCTGCAGCTCCTGCTGGGCAAGGCCGAATCGCAGGCCCTGGATGCTGACGCGTATCTCTGCAACGCCGAGCAGCCGCATGAACTGGTGAAGGATCAACGTTCCCATGGTAATGACATCGGCCCGTCCTTCAGGTATGCCGAACGCTATGATCTCCTCATGGGTTTTCACCTTGAGCTGTTCAAGCAGCGACGCTACTTCGTGATAGCTGAGCGGATAATTATGCACTTTCATGGCATCGAACGCTTTCAGTCCCTGACTGACCTGTGCAATGGTTGTCAAGGTTCCAGCTACACCGAATACATACTCCCTTGCGGCAAAGAATGGCAGGATAGCTGAAGTGAGAAGCCGGTCGATTTCGGCTTTGGCTGAGGCCACCTCTGTTTCAGGAGGCGGAAGAGTTGTGAAAAACCGTTCAGTCAGCCGGACCGAGCCGATATTGAGGCTCACGCTCTCCTGTACCCCGGAGAGTGAACCCATTGATATTTCGGTGCTGCCTCCGCCGATGTCGATGACAGTGAAGAGTTCGGGAACTTCCTTCATGCCTGCAACGGCTCCGAAAAAAGTGAGTTTTGCTTCTTCCTCTCCCGAGATGCATTTCAGGGAAATACCTGTTTGCCGCGCTACCTCGCTGATGATCTCCGCGCGGTTTGCGGCATCTCTCAATGCACTTGTACCTGCGGCGATAATGGTGCGGCATCCCTGCTCATGGCTTAGCTGGCGGTACTCCTTGAGGCAGCTTATAAGCCGATCAAGTGCGGCATGGTCAATATTTTTCCCGGCATCCACATTTTTACCGAGTCTTATGATGGTCTGCCGGTGATCGACCGGCAGGATGGTGCCGTTTTCCGGGTTGAGGTCGGCGATGAGGAGAAGGGCTGTGTTGGTTCCGATATCAATGCATGAAACCCGTTCCATAGTGCAGCTGACAAGTTAAAGGGTTTAATGGGAAATCGGCCTGACAAGGCTTGAAAGCCATTCATCTTCATAGATGGTTCGCGCGATCTCGTAGCCGAGCCGTTTCAGCAGTTTTTTCAGCCACGCTTCGTCATAGACGAGGATGCCGGAGAGCAGTACAGGGGCATCCGGGGCATACTTCCTGATGACAGGCAGAATGCGGTCGATCACGTTTTTGTTGATATTGGCGAGGATCAGGTCATAGCCCTCCCTGAGGTTTACCACAAGATCCTCTTCTGCATCGAGAAGCTCGACTTTAATGTCCGCAGCATTGTTTCTTTCAACGTTCTCAATGGCGTTTTCCGCCGACCAGGTACTGTTGTCAAACGCCAGTATCGGTTTGTTATTGCCGAGCTTACGGGCCGCAATGGCAAGCACGCCGGTGCCTGTACCGATATCCATGATTTTTTTGTCTTTCAGCTCAAGCTCTTCCATTTGGCGCAGCATAAGGCGCGTCGTGGCATGATAACCGGTACCGAATGACATTTTAGGATTGATCTCGATGACGATCTGTCCGGGTTTGGGTGTGAGAGCCTTGTTGTTCTGTACAATCAGAAACCGTTCGGATATTTCGATGGGCTGCAGTTGCGCTTCCCATTCGGCATTCCAGTTCCGGTCGGCCATAAAGGTTGCCGTGTAGGAGGGCACTGTTCCAACCCTTTCCCGGAGAAGATGAACTATCTCCTGTTCTTTCTCTTCGTTCCATTCTCTCTCGGGCAGATAGGCGAGAAGTCTCTCGTCCTCTTCCTGAAAAGATTCTATCCCCTCACCCGTCAGCAACGCTATATAAAGTTCATGGAGGGACGGGCTTATTTCAAAGGCCAGTTCGATATAATTGTTGGTTCCTGATATTGGCATAGAGGGCCGGAGTGGTTGGTGTGTTGACTTGTTGAGGCTTTGCTGTGGCTCAATATAAGATTTTCCCCGTTTCAATGATGCCGTCGGCAAAGATGGGAGCGCTTTCAGTCCGCTTTAATCAGGCGTGCCGAGCATGCGTATCGGTGAGTGTAGTAGTTCTCTGTCAGGCGGTTGATCATGACGCCGCCGGTTGCGGCATGAGCAAAGCTGTTGTTGCCGATAAAGATGCCGACATGGTCGATCCTTGAGCCGCCGATACTGAAAAATACCAGATCTCCCGGTTCAAGCTCTTTTTTCAGTACCAGTCGGCCGAGCAGAGCCTGTTCTCCGGCAGTTCTTGGAAGGAGCATCCTGAAGTTTTTTTTGTAGAGATAGGTCACAAAGCCGGAACAGTCAAATCCGTCAGGGGTTGATCCGCCGGATCGGTAACCTGTTCCCAGAGTACCGTCTATGGAAGAACTCAGGCATTCGACCGATCTCCATGGCACCTTCAGCGGAAGAGCGCGCGTCACCGCAGAGCCGCCATCCTCCGAGAGACAGGAGATATACGATTTTCTCTTTTTTAAACTATATTTGCTCTCCCGACTCTCGCCTGATCTTGACAGGGTGCTCTGGCAGCCGGTAGTGCTGAAAAGCAGGCCCGTAAGGGCGCCAAAGAGCAGCAGCGTGAGGCACGACCGGACCCATGTGGAGCGTGAATCCATAAAACAGGTCTGTTTTTTTACTTGTAAGTCGTTTATTTCGGGAGCAGCGGGGGCTGCATGAGTACGGTATCAAGATTGAAAAGTAAGTGAAAAATTCAAAAGTCAACCTATTTGTTTGAAAGATATGGCGGTGATGAAATTCGGTGGGACCTCGGTGGGAAATGCCGGTGCAATGCAGCAGGCTATTTCGCTGATTGTCCGGCAGTCAGAGAAAGCGACACCTCTTGTCGTGCTCAGTGCATGCAGCGGCATAACCAATAAGCTTGTACATATTGCCGATGCCGCAGGACGTAGCGATCTTGATGAGGCGATGCGGCTTGCCGGAGAGGTTCGCGCATTTCACCTTGACCTGGTCGAAGAGCTGATCCAAAGCGAAGAGCTGAAGACGGAACTTGCCGAAAAAATCGAGCAGTTTGCCGCTCGCCTTGAAATGCTTGTCAAAGGTGTTGATATCGTCGGGGAACTTACCGAGCGCTCCAGGGACATGTTCTGTTCTTTCGGAGAACTGCTTTCCACGACAGTGTTTGCCGCGGCCATGAAAGATCAGGGCTTGAACGCCGAATGGGTCGATGTCCGCAAGGTCATGATTACCGATGACAATTTCGGTTTTGCCCGTCCGCTCAATGAACTTTGTGAAAAAAATGTCAGGCTCATCATTGAGCCTTTGCTCGACAAGGGGACTACGGTCATCACCCAGGGCTATATAGGATCCACAGCGGATGGCAGAACAACGACGCTCGGCAGAGGCGGTTCCGACTTTTCGGCAGCCCTGCTCGGAGCATGGATCAACGACACCGCCATTCAGATATGGACTGATGTTGACGGAGTCATGACCTGTGACCCGAGGCTTGTTCCCGAAGCCCGCAGCATAAGGGTCATGACGTTCTCCGAAGCGGCCGAGCTTGCCTATCTCGGCGCCAAGGTGCTGCATCCCGATACGATATCACCTGCAGTGCAGAAAAATATTCCGGTCTATGTGCTCAACACCTGGCATCCCGATGCAAAGGGCACCATCATCACCAACGATCCCGAACGGCTTTCGGGCAAGAGTTATGGCGGACTTGTCAAATCCATCGCGGTCAAAAAAGGGCAGTGCATCATCAACATGCGATCAAACCGGATGCTTGGCCGTCACGGTTTCATGAACGAGTTGTTCGGAGTCTTTGCCCGTTACGGCATATCGGTGGAAATGATCTCCACAAGTGAAGTGTCGGTTTCGCTCACCGTTGACGAAAAAAGTTTCAGCGAGGAGCTGATCCAGGATCTGAAAAATTTCGGTGATGTCGATATCGAGCACAATGTTGCCACCGTCAGTGTTGTCGGCGACAATCTCCGCATGTCCCGCGGAGTTGCCGGCAGAATTTTCAGCGCATTGAAGGATGTCAATCTCAGGATGATCTCTCAGGGCGCGTCTGAAATCAATGTCGGTTTTGTCGTTGAGGAGTCCGAGGTGGTTACCGCAGTCCGAAATCTCCACAGGGAGTTTTTCTCCGGTCAGGAAGAGGACGGTATTTTTGAAACCCCGGCAGGAAACCCATAGCGGCAGGATTGTTTTAAACGTTTAAAATAGCAAGAGGTACCAGATGGATTATAAAAAAGCCGGAGTCGATATCAGTGCTGGTGAAGAGTTTGTCCGATTGATCAAACCCCAGGTTCGCCAGACGTTTACTTCCGGGGTCATTACGGATATCGGAGCTTTCGGAGGTTTTTTTCAGCCGGATTTCTCCCTTTATAAAAAACCGGTTCTTGTCAGCAGTATCGACGGAGTCGGTACGAAGCTGAAAATTGCCATTGAGCTCGGCATCTATGATACGGTCGGCTCATGTCTTGTCAATCACTGTGTCAACGACATTCTTGTCTGCGGCGCAAAACCGCTTTTTTTTCTTGACTATTATGCCTGCGGTAAATTGACGCCCGAGCTGGCCGCCGCAGTCGTTACCGGAATGGTGAATGCGTGCCGTGAGAACGGATGCGCACTTATCGGCGGCGAAACCGCCGAGATGCCCGGGGTCTACAGCGAGGAGGATTTTGATCTGGCCGGCTCTATTGTCGGTGTCGTCGATCATGAAAAAATCATCAACGGCTCTTCCATCACTGCCGGCGACGTGCTCATCGCACTGCCTTCCACCGGGCTGCACACCAACGGATATTCGCTTGCACGCAAGGTGCTCCAGGGCAGGATGCACGAAACCTTCTCCGGGCTTGAAGGATCGGCCGGAGAGGAACTTCTGAAAGGCCATCGCTCCTATCTCAAGGTTATTGAACCGTTTTTCGGTTCAGCCAGTGTTCGGGGCCTTTCGCACATAACCGGCGGCGGTCTCATGGGCAATACCATGCGTATTGTGCCGGATGGACTGAAGCTTGACGTTGAATGGAACTCCTGGCCGGAGCCTGTTATTTTTGATATCATCCGTAAAGAGGGCAATGTGCCTGAGGACGATATGCGCAGAACGTTCAATCTCGGAGTAGGGCTGGTGATGATTGTTGAAAAAAATGAGGTCGACAGCGTGCGCGCCATATTGAAATCTCAAGGGGAAAATTCGTACATTATAGGGCAGGTATCCTCGATTTGATACGTTCTGCCCTCAACATTTTTTTTGCATAAAGCAATAATCAGAAAGGTTTATGGTGACGTTACTGGTCATTTTACTGGTGAGCTATATCATCGGTTCCATTCCTACCAGCATTATGGCTGGAAAAATGCTCAAGGGAATCGATATCCGGAGCTTTGGCAGCGGCAATGCCGGCGGTACCAATGCATTCCGTGTACTCGGCTGGAAAGTCGGCCTGACCGTGACGCTTATCGACATCATCAAGGGCGTTGTGGCCGCTGTTTCAGTAGTGGCTTTTTTCAGAAGTCACCCGATCGGAACCTTTCCCGACATGAATGAGGTTGCACTCAGGCTTCTTGCCGGTATGAGTGCTGTTATCGGTCACGTCTTTACGGTCTTTGCCGGTTTCAAAGGCGGCAAGGGCGTCAGCACGGCTGCAGGCATGCTGATAGGCATCGCACCGGTCAGTATGCTCATTGTTGTTGCCATTTTTCTTCTGACAGTTTACCTCTCCCGGTATGTTTCTGTTGCATCCATGCTTGCCGCAGTCGCTTTTCCTCTCATCATTGCCATTCGCAAGTATATTTTCGAACTGGGCGGCGGTCTTGACTACTATATCAAGCTGTTCGGCTCACCGGTTTCATTCCATGACAGCCTTGACTATCACCTGATGATTTTCGGGCTTATTGTGGCGCTTGCAATTCTTTATACGCACAGAGCCAATATCAGAAGGCTGCTTTCCGGCACGGAAAACCGTTTGACATTCGGCAGGCGTGCATAACGTCCTGTTTATCCGATGAATATTGCTGTACTGGGTGCCGGAAGCTGGGGCACCACACTGGCTGTACTTCTTGCAGTGAAAGGATATCCTGTCCGTCTGTGGGCTCACAGGTCTGAATTTGCCGCAAAGCTCAGTGCCGAGCGCGAAAACTCCCGCTATCTCAAGGGCGTCGCTTTTCCTGAAACGCTGCAGGTTGTCGATCAGCTTTCCGAACTTGTCTCCTGGGCTGATGTGGTCGTTACAGCAGTGCCCTCCCAGGCATTGAGGGAGACCGTTACCGGGTTCCTCCATATTTCACTTGAAGGTAAAATTCTGGTCAACGTAGCCAAGGGTATCGAGCTTGGAACGGGAAAACGCATGTCCGAAGTGCTGCTTGAAGTGCTTCCCGCCCTTCAGTCTACCCAGGTAGCCGCGCTCTACGGCCCGAGTCATGCCGAAGAGGTTGCTAAAGAGCAGCCTACAACGGTTGTGGCATCCTCTCCGTCGCTCCGGACAGCTGAAGCTGTTCAGGAGCTCTTTCATACAAACATGTTTCGCGTCTACGTCAACACCGATATTATCGGCGTTGAAACGGCGGGCTCGGTAAAAAACATCATTGCGATTGCCGCCGGTATCTCCGATGGAATAGGATACGGCGACAATGCCAAGGCAGCAATCATTACCAGGGGGCTTGCTGAAATATCAAGGCTGTGTGTCCGGATAGGAGGCGATCCTGTGACAGTGTCAGGACTGGCAGGCATCGGTGACCTGGTTGTCACCTGTCTGAGCCGCCACAGCAGGAACCGTTATGTCGGTGAGGAGATCGGCCGGGGGCGTAAACTCAACGATATCATCAGTCACATGAACATGATCGCTGAAGGTGTACTCAGCTCAAAGGCCGTTTATGAACTGAGTCGTACGCTTGGAGTTGAAATGCCCATTACCCAGGCTGTTTACGAGATGCTTTTTGAAGAAAAACCTGCAGAAAAGGCAATCTTCGATCTGATGACCCGCGATCCGAAGTCGGAACGTGATTGACCTTTTTCACTCCTGACTTTTTTTCGGGAACTCATACCAGACCTTTCTGCCTTTACCGGGTGCAGCCTCCTTCCATGATGTTATATCCAGGTCGATCCTGACTACGCCGCAGGTCTCCATGCCCTCAAGGTGACTTCCTGCAAGCAGGTTGGCAAATTCCGTGATTGTCGGGTTGTGGCCGAAGAAGAGTGCCGTTGTGACGCTCTCCGGGATCTCCTGCACGATAGTGAGCATCTGGCTTGCTCTTCCCTCATAGATCTCCATCCGCTGCACGATCTGCTCGCTGGGGTAATCAAAGGTCTCGCAGAACAGCTCCGCAGTCGAGATCGCCCTGTTTGCAGGGCTTGAAATGACATGATCGGGACGTACACCCATCGCCTTAAGCTTTTCAGCCATAAGCGGAGCACTTTTCATGCCCCGATGGTTCAGCGGCCGGTCAAAATCACTGGTGTTTGCATCCTTCCAGCTCGATTTGGCATGGCGGACAAGGTAGATCGTTTTCATGTATGGGCTGAGAGATAACGTTTTTTCAAATTCATGATTCTCCGGTATGACTGCTCGATGCGCTCCGGCGTTACGAGTTTTCTCTGTACCAGGGAACGGATGATCTCTGTGGCTTTTGTGGCAATTTCGGGATCCCAGGAGGTGTTGTTGCCGAACAGCAGAATATCGACACCGGCGTCAATTGCAAGCCGGATGGCTGTTTCAAGACCGTAACGGTCGGCAATGGCCTTCATCTGCAGTGTTGCCGGATAGAGCGGATCGAGTTTTCCATTGAACACATGCGCCGTCATGATCACATCCCTGTAGCCCGAAGCGATGAGGGCCCGGTACGGCTCAAGCTCCTTTTCCGACCAGGTTGCCGTTACATCGGTAAAGTCCAGGTGCGTATCGGTTGATGAGCTGCCGTGACCCGGAAAATGTTTCAGCGTCGCTATGATTCCCTCACGGTTGTAAGCGTTGATCGTCAGTTTTGCATTTCCGGTAACCACCTCGGGATCGCCGGAAAAACTTCGGCCGAGTTTTCCGATTACCGGGTTCTCCGGGTTGACATTCAGATCCGCAACAGGCGCAAAATTCAATCCGACGTGCATCGCTTTCATGGTTCCGGCAGTGAGGGCCGCTGCCGCCGTTGTGCTGTCAGGATTGTTGAGCGAGCCGAGATGCGCTGCCGAAACGCTTGCAGGAAACCCGAACTTCGGCTTGAGACGGTTAACCTTTCCCCCTTCCTGGTCTATGCCGATCAGGAGCGGAATTGCCGATAGTTGCTGCAGTTCCAGTGTCAGGAGGGAAAGCTGCTGCGGGCTGCTGATGTTTCTTGATGCAGAGTGCAGCGGCACGTCATAGTCAAAAAGTACAACCCCGCCGATCCGGCGCTCTCTGATATCTTCGGCAATCCCCGGAGCATCGGCAACCGTGAGGCCCCGGAAGCCTATCATCAGCATCTGGCCTATTTTCACGTTGAGGCTGACCGCCGCTTTATCGGCAGCAGAAGCCGGGAGGGAGGCCGTAAACAGGAGAAACAGCAACGCAACGCTCTGCAATAATTTTCTCATGGGAAGGGCTCTCTCTGCAAGGGGGTTAACAAGTTTGCACTGCAGCCTGCCATCTTGTAGTACGGCAGGCTGCGGAAATCGTAATTGCTGCTCTAGCCGGCAGCCGTTTTGGTGATTGTCAATTCGTTTCCGGAAATATCGACGGCGACCTCCTCTCCTTCCTGAACCTCTCCGGAAAGGATAAGTTCGGAAATTTTGTTGGTTATTTTGCGCTGCATAACCCTTTTAAGCGGACGCGCCCCGAAGGCCGGGTCAAATCCTGCATTGGCGATCCATTCAAGGGCTGCGTCTGTGATCGTCAGGTTTATGCGCTGGCGCATTGCCGTAGCCTTGATCCGCTCAAACTGGATCAGGACGATCTTTTTCAGATCCTCCCTGGTTAACGGCGTAAAGAGGATGATCTCGTCAATACGGTTGAGAAACTCGGGCTTCACCTGCTGCTTCAAAAGCTGGAACAGTTTTTCCTGAAGGCCCGAGAGCACCGCATCGCGGCCGGTGCCGTTCATTTTCGCCATCTCGGCCTGAATCATCTGTGCGCCGATGTTGCTGGTCATGATGATGATGGTGTTCTTGAAGTTCACCGTATGGCCCTTGCTGTCGGTCAGGCGGCCGTCATCGAGAATCTGCAGGAGAATGTTGAACACATCCGGGTGTGCTTTCTCGATCTCATCAAGCAGCACAACGGCAAACGGTTTGCGTCTTACCGCTTCGGTAAGCTGCCCGCCCTCTTCATAGCCCACGTAGCCCGGAGGCGCTCCGACCAGCCTGCTGACGGTATGAGACTCCATGTATTCGCTCATATCGATGCGGATCATGGCGTCTTCGTCGTCAAACAGATATTCGGCAAGCGCGCGTGCGAGCTCGGTTTTTCCCACACCGGTCGGGCCCAGAAAAATAAAGGATCCGATAGGCCGTTTCTCGTCACCCATTCCTGCCCTGGAGCGTTTGACCGCTTCACTGACGGCAGTGACGGCATCTTCCTGACCGATTACCCGCTTGTGCAGCTCCCGTTCAATAAGCAGCAGCTTCGTGCGCTCTGACTGCAGCATCTTGCTGACCGGTATTCCTGTCCATTTCGATACGATGTCGGCAATATCCTCGGCATCGATCTCCTCTTTCATGATCAGGTCGCCTGCCGCTTTTTTCTCTTCAATTTTCAGGCGGTTCTCTTCAAGGTCCCGTTCAATCTGTGCTATTTTTCCATAGCGTATCTCAGCAACCTTGCCGTAGTCGCCCTGACGTTCAAACTCCTCGGCCTGCACCCGAAGCTGTTCTATCTGCGATTTGAGGTTGCGGGAGGACTGTATCAGCTCTTTTTCGCTGTCCCACCGGGCTTTGATGACGGTCTGTTCTTCGGTAAGGTTCGCGAGCTGTTTTTCTATTTCCTCCAGACGTTGTTTTGTGTCAGCGGTACCCATACATTAGTGGTGTTTGATTACG
>Ga0326726_10000668_pt1 | contig 31324 bp, 24 predicted proteins | sample MHFenrmetagenome_2_FD_207603 | JGI IMG/M metagenome (GOLD analysis project Ga0326726, IMG submission 207603) | Lab enriched peat soil microbial communities from Michigan Hollow, Ithaca, NY, United States - MHF15MN | ecosystem: Environmental > Terrestrial > Soil > Wetlands > Peat | place: USA...
ATTCGACCTCGACGGCGACTTTCTCGTACGCCCGGGTGGCAGCAGCTTCTGGGAGCTCGGCATCCGGTCCTGGATTCCGCAGCCGCACGACTGGGAGCAGTACTACACGCTCCATGCGGTCGTTCGCGTCAAGAAGCCGTTTGTTCCGTTCGCGCAGGGCCGCACGATTCGCCGGGCCGAAGAGGGCGACGAGAACGTGGTCGAGACGAAGGTCGAGAACCCGATCCAGTTCGCCGTGGTCCTGGCGGGGGACTACACCTTCAAGGAAGAGGTCCGCGACGGAGTGACGATCCGCGTCGCCACGTATGCGCTCAAGAACGACCGCGCCGTCAAGCAGCTCACCGACCTGGCGGCCACGATCATCGCCTTCTACACGGAGTTCCTGGGCCCCTTCCCGTTTCCCGAGTTGAACATCATCGAGATCGATTCCTACGGCTTCGGCCAGGCGCCGGCCGGCACCATGTTCATCACCCGGGAAGCCTTCAATCCGACCGGGGGCGCCGTCGAGAACCAGATTTACTCGGGAGGCGTGAACGAGCGGTTCGCTCACGAGATCGCTCACCAGTACTGGGGCCACGCCGTGAAGGCGCCGAGCGCCGAGGAGGACTGGCTGTCGGAGTCCTTCGCCGAGTATTGCGCCGCGCTTTTCATGAAAGCCGGCAAGGGGGAGGCGACCTACAAGATGATCGTCGGGCACTGGAAGCCGCCCGCCTCCTTCGCGACGGACAAGGCGCCAATCCCGCTGGCCAACCGCGTCTACGTCGCCAACGACGTCACGAGCCAGAATGCGATCCGCAACGGGCTTCTCTACGACAAGGGGCCTCTCCTGCTTTACGCCCTCCACCGCGAGCTCGGGGACGAGGCCTTCCTGACGTTCCTCAAGTCGTACCAGAAGTCCTTCCGCTGGAAATTCGGCTCCACGAAGACCGTCGCCGGTCTCCTCCAGTTCATGACCAGGAAGGACTTCGGCCCGTTTTTCGAGGCGAACTACTGGGGCACCGGGATGCCGTAACCGTCGCCGTCGCTTCGCCCGGGAGACTTCGCGCGCCGCGGACCGATTGCCGGGAGGGGCTAGAATTCCCTGCCCATGGTCCAGATCGGTCCGGTCCGTCTCGACACCCCTCTCGTGCTCGCCCCGATGGCGGGCATCACGGACCACGTGTACCGGCTGATGCTGCGCCGCATCGGAGGGGTCGGTCTCGTGACGATGGAATTCATCTCGTCGGAGGCGATCACGCGGGGCATCGCGCGGCAGGTCCGAAAACTCGTGTTCTCCGAGGAGGAGCGGCCTCTCTCGATCCAGATCTACGGTTCCGACACGGCCCGGATGGCCGCGGCGGCCGACATCGTCGAGGAGCTCGGTCCCGACGTCTGCGACATCAACATGGGATGCCCCGCCAACAAGGTCCTGAAGGGCTGCGCCGGGGCGGCGCTCATGGGAGACCTGCCCCTCGCGCGCGACATCGTCCGCTCGGTGAAGAAGCGCCTCTCGATCCCTCTGACCGTCAAGTTCCGGCTCGGCCTCGACGACCGGCGCATGAACTTTCTCGACCTCGGCAGGATGTGCGAGGACGAGGGGGTGGCTGCGGTCGCCCTGCACGCCCGCACCGCGCGCCAGATGTACACCGGGCAGGCCGACCGGCGGCGCATCGCCGAATTGAAGCGCCACCTCTCGATCCCGGTCGTCGGCAACGGCGACATCGTGACGCCCGACGACGCGCTCGGGCTCTTCGCCGAGACCGGCTGCGACGCGGTCATGATCGGGCGCGCGTCGATGAAGAATCCCTGGATCTTCCGGCAGATCGCCGACCGCCTCGCCGGGCGCCCGGCGAGGGAGGCGACGCTCGAGGAACGGCGGGACCTGATGCTGGCGCACTTCGGGGCCATCGAGGCCACCGCCCACGATCCGAAGGAAGCCCTCCACAAGCTGCGCACGATGACGGGCTGGTACACCAACGGGCTGCCTCACGGCCGGGCCCTGCGGGTCCGCATCTCGGAACTCGCGACTCCAGCCGACTTCCGCGAGGCTGTCGTCGCGTTCTTCGCCGGGCTCGCGCGGGAAGGCCCGATCCCGCAAGCCCTGGCGTCGTAAGGGCTGATGGGCCTCATGCCGGGAATTCCAGCCCGCCCTCGCGCGGTTCGTTGCATCAGCATGAAACCCCGAATCCTGTCGTCGCTCCTCACCTTCCTCCTCGTGGTCCTGGCCGCGGCGCCGGCGCCCGGCCAGTCCATCCAGACGGACCTTTCCACCGATGCGGGGAAGTTCCCGCTCTACGTGACCGCCGAGTACCTCGGCATGGCGGGGTTGAAGACCGTCATGCGCGTGCGCCTGCGCGCGCCGGAGCTGTCCATGGCGGCCGGAAAGCGCGGGTTGAAGTCGTTTTCCGGGGAGCTCCAGGGATCCTTCCTCAAGGGCGAGGACATCGTCCAGGCCTTCAAGTACCCGGTCTCGGGCGAGATCGGAACGCGAACGACGTTCACCTACGCGTTCCTTCGGGCCATCGAGCCCGGCTCCTACCGGTTGAAGCTCGTCCTCGTCGCGCCCGGCGGGAGGGACGTGGGCGAGGCCTCGACGGAGCTCTCCGTACCCGAGGTGGGTGCCAGGTTCTCGGCGGACATGGCCCCGGCCGAGGCCTCCACGATGCCGGCCGCCGAGGCGATCGTGATCGCTGACGAGGCGGCCACGGCCGCGTCGCCGGGCGAGTCGAAGCTGAAGATCCTCCCTCCCGCTCGCGAGGCGCCGATCGGCCTCCTGCGGCTCGAGGCGGAGGCGTCGCCGCCGATCACGCGGGTCGAGTTCTACCTCGAGGACAAGATGATCGTGCGCCGCACGCGGCCGCCGTACTCCGTCGAGATCGACCTCGGTGAAGTGCCGCGCAAGCAGACCGTGCGCGCCGTCGGCTACGACTCGAGCGGGCGCGTGATCGACGAGGACGCGTGGTCCATCAACCAGGGCTCGTCGCGCCTGGCCGTGAAGATCCTGCCGACCCCTGACCCGGCCGGAGGCAACGTCCGCGTGAAGGTGGCGGTCCAGTCGATCGCGGGCGGGGTCGCGAAGCAGGTGGAGCTCTACCTGGGCGACAAGAAGCTCAAGAGCTGGGCGAACCAGGGCCCCTACGAAGTGACGATCCCGTTCACGGAGTACTCGAAGTCGGAGTACCTGCGCGCGACCGCGATCACCGAAGACGGCAAGGAAGCCAACGACATCAAGTTCCTGAAGGGTCCGAACACGACGATCGAAAGCGTGCGCGTGGACGTCGTGCAGCTCCACATCTCCGCGCTCGACAAGGACAACCGCTTCGTGAAGGGGCTGACGGAGACGAACTTCGCAGTCCAGGAGGACGGGCGCCCGCAGAAGGTCACGGGCTTCGAGGTCGCGGAGAAGCTCCCGCTCACGATCGGCCTCGTGGTGGACGGGTCCGGGTCGATGGAAAAGTCCATGCCGTTCGTCCACGACGCCACGGCGGAGCTCTTCCGGGGTCTCATCCGCGACAAGGACAAGGGCTTCATCATCGAATTCCGGGAGCAGCCCCACATGATCCAGGAGCTGACCGGCGACACGGCGGCCCTCCAGCGCGCCTCCCGCGAAACGTCGGCGCGCGGCGCGACGGCCCTGTACGACTCGATCGTTCTCGGCCTCTACCAGTTCCGGACGCTCCAGGGGCGCAAGGCCCTGATCGTCGTCACCGACGGGGCCGACAACCACTCGCACGTGGATTACGCGACCCTCCTGCGCTACGCCCGGTCCGGCGGCTCGCCGATCTACTTCATCGGCGTCGGGATCTCCGTCCTCGATTTCGGCATCCGCAAGGAGATCAACGAGATCGCGCACGAGTCCGGGGGCGAGGTGTTCCACATCGGGAGCGCCGCGAAGATCGGCGAAGTGACCAAGCGCATCGAGGAGGAGCTGCGTTCCCAGTACATCCTCGCCTTCCGCACCGACTCGCAGAAGCCCGACGGGGAATACCGCATGGTCGCCGTGTCGGTGGACAAGCCCGGAGTCACCGCCCGCACCATCAAGGGATACATTCCCTAGCTTCGGCCGCGGCGCGCCCGGGTCAGGGCGCGGATCCCGAGCGCTGCTCGAGCGACGGAAAGTTCGCCACGATCGCGTGCCGCCCGGCCCATCGCACCACGCGAGCGGGGGGGACGGCGGTCATCATCTCGACCAGGTCCTGGAGCCGAACGAGGGCGAGCACGGGTCGGTCGCTGCCCCAGAGGGCCCAGAAGCGGTCGGCCGGCCAGCAGAGCGCGTCGCGCGTCGCGGGGTTCGTCTCGAACCCGGGCTCGAGCTCGCCGCCGTAGGCCGCGACGGGAATCGGGGTCTTCAGCTCCCACGAGACGCCGTTGACGTAGTCCTTGTAGCCGACGAGCGGAATTCGCGCGGGCGCGCCCTCGGCTCGCGCGGCGGCGGCGAGCTCGCCCGCAAAGCGCGCCTGCGGCACGCGCGGCCAGCCGATCACGACGGACCCGAGCAGGGCCGCCCATCCGACCGCGAGGCTCGCGAGCGCCGCCGGGGCGGCGTTGCCCGCGGCGAGGACCGCTCCCCACGACGCGACGACGAGGATCGCGAGCGCGGGGGCGATGACGCCCTGCAGGCGCGACTCCATCAGGAAGGTCCGGGTGACCGGGTGGAGGACGAGGCCGGCCGCAAGGCCCGTCGCGAGGAAAGCCTGGACGATCCACGGCCGGCGCGTTGCCGCCACGGCGGCGCGAGCCGCCAGCGCCGCCGCCGCCGGAAGACCCACGAAGATGTACGGCGGCAGCTTGCTCTGAGACAGGGAGAAAAAGCCGAACACGATCGCGAACCAGACGAAGTCGAAGAATCCGTCCTCGGCCCGTCGCCATGCCTTGCGCGCGGCGGAGAGGAGGAAGGCGACGCCGGGCAGAAAGCCGAGCACGAGGACGGGAACGAAGTAGTAGACCGGCCCCGGCCGCTTCGCCGCGCCGGTCGCGAAGCGCTGGAAGTGCTCGTGGATGAAGAAGAACTGGAGGAACCCCGGATGGCGGCGCTCGACCACGAGAAACCACGGCGCCGCGAGCGCGAGAAAGACCGGGGCGGCGGGAGAGGCGACGAGCGCCGCGAGGCCCTTCCAGCGGCCCGTCGCGAGGCACCAGGCGAGAAGGATCAGGCCGGGCAGCGCCAGGGCGACGAGGCCCTTGGTGAGGAAGGCTCCGGCGGCCGCGGCGCCGGTCAGCGCCGCCAGCGCGAGCCAGGGCCGGCCTTTCTCCCGGCGCTCGATGGCCGCGCGCGCCGCCAGAAGCGTCGCGGTGAAGAAGAACGTCAGGATCCCGTCGGTCAGGTTCGTGCGGGTCATGAGGAAGCCGATCGGGCTCGCGAGCAGCAGGATGCCGGCGGCGAGACCCTCGCGCCGGCCGCGCCGCCCGGCCACGGCGAGGACGAGCAGCAGCGTCGTGCCGAGCCCCGCCAGGCGCGTGGGCAGGCGCGCCACCCACGGCGTTTCGCCGGCGAACCGAAAGGACAGGGCGCTCGACCAGTAGAGGAACGGCGGTTTTTCGAAGTACGGCAGCCCGTTCAGGCGCGGGACGACGAAGTCCCCGGACGAAAGCATCTCCCTCGAGATCTCCGCGTACCGGGTCTCGTCCGGCTCGGCGAGGCCCGATCCGCGGGGCTCGAAGCAGGCCACGGCCGCGAGCAGCACCAGGGCTGCGAGCAGGGTCCGCTCCGCGCCCGACCTCTCCCGCGCCCCGTCCATCGCTGGACTCGGAGTGTACCCTCGGCGGTGCTAAGATTCCCGCCGCTTTGACGGCCGACGCGCGTTCCCGCTGGGCCCTGGTTCTGGGCGCCTCCTCCGGATTCGGGGAAGCGTGCTCGCTCGAGCTCGCGCGCTCGGGCTGGAACATCTTCGGCGTCCACCTCGACCGCAAGTCGACCCAGCCGAACGTGGACCGCATCGTCGGGCAGATCCGCGCCATCGGCCGCAGCGCCGAGTTCTTCAACGTCAACGCCGCCGACGACGAGAAGCGCGCCGAGGTGGTGGCCGCGATCGGGAAGGCCTGCGGCGGGCAGCCGCCCGAGTCGCGCGTGACGGTGCTCCTCCACTCGCTCGCCTTCGGGACCCTCAAGCCCTTCTTCGCCGCGCCGCGCGAGAACGCGATCTCGAAGGCTCAGATCGAGATGACGCTCGACGTCATGGCGAACTCCCTGGTGTACTGGACGCAGGACCTCTTCTTCGCGGGCCTGCTCGCTCCGGGCTCGCGCATCTTCGCGATGACGTCGGCGGGGGACCATATCGTGTGGCCGGCCTACGGCGCCGTCTCGGCCGCGAAGTCGGCCCTCGAGTCGTACGTCCGGCAGCTCTCCGTGGAGCTGGCTCCCCACCGGGTCGCCGTCAACGCCCTGCGCGCCGGCGTCACCGACACGCCCGCGCTGCGCAAGATCCCCGGCAACGAAGGGATGATCGAGCGGGTGTCCGCGATGCATCCGGCCGGCCGCCTCACGGTGCCCGCGGACGTCGCGAAGGCGCTCGTCGCCCTCTGCGGCGAGGGCGGCGCGTGGGTCAGCGGCAACGTGATCGGCGTGGACGGCGCCGAGGACGTGGCAGGCGGAAGGTAGGGTGGCGCCCGGTCCCTTCGAGCTCCTCGGGGAAAAGTCCGGCTTCCGGGAGTTCCGGTTGAAGGCGAACGGCCTGCGCGTCCTGCTCCTGCAGAACCGCGTGGCGCCGGTGGCGACCTTCGCCGTCGTCTACCACGTCGGCAGCCGCAACGAGGCGGTCGGCCACACGGGCGCCACCCACCTGCTCGAGCACCTGATGTTCAAGGGGACGCCCGAATTCGACCGGGCGAAGGGGACCGCCGTCGCCGCGGTCCTCGAGGCGATCGGGGCGCGCTTCAACGCGACGACCTGGTTCGACCGCACCAACTACTACGAGACGGTGCCCTCCGACGCCCTCGAGACGGCGTTCGCGATCGAGGCGTCGCGGATGCGCCGCGCGCTGCTGCGCGACGAGGACCGCGTGCCGGAGATGACCGTCGTCCGCAACGAGTTCGAGCGCGGCGAGAACTCGCCGTTCCAGGTGCTCTACAAGCAGACGTTCGCGACGGCTTTCCGCGAGCACCCGTACCACCATCCGACGATCGGATGGAGGAGCGACATCGAGGGCATGGCCACCGAACGGCTCCGCGAGTTCTACGACACGTTTTACCATCCGAACAACGCGACCGCGATGCTGATCGGCGACTTCGAGGAGGCCGACGCCCTCGCCGCGGTCGAGAGGCACTTCGGGGCCATCCCGCGGTCGCAAAGGCCGATCCCGGAGGTGTACACCGTCGAGCCGCCGCAGGAAGGCGAGCGGCGGTTCGTCGTCCGGCGCGCCGGCGAGTCGGCGTGGTGCGGCCTGTCCTGGCGCACCGTCGAGGCGCGGCACCCGGATACGCCGGTCTTCGCCGTGCTCGAGAGCGTTCTCGGCGGCGGAATCACGTCGCGCCTCCACCAGGCCCTCGTCGAGAAGAGCCTCGCGCTCGGGGTCAACGTCGTGGCGTGGCAGCTGCGAGACCCGGCCCTCTTCTCGGTCTTCGCGCCCGTGCGCCCCGGCGTCGAGCCCTCCGAGATCGAGAAGGTGATCCGCCAGGAGATCGCCCGCATCGCGGCCGAGTCGATCACCGAGGCGGAGTGCGAGAAGGCCCGGACCCAGCTGGAAGCCCAGGTCATCTTCGACCGCGACTCGACCGACCAGATCGCGGCCTCCCTCTCGGAGGCGATCGCCGTCGCGGACTGGGAGTGGTACGCCAACTATCCGGCCGCGATCCGGGCCGTGACTCCGGCCGACGTCCAGCGCGTCGTCCTCGCGTACCTCCACGACGACGCCCTCACGGTCGGCCTCTACGTCCCGAAGGGGCCCGCCGGCGGCGCGCCGGACCCGGGCGACGGCGAAGAGGCCGCGCCGTGACCGGCAGCGCCGCGGCGCCGCGCCGGTTGCCGTTCGTCGAGGCCGTGCGCCAGCGCACCCTCGCCAACGGCGCGCGGCTCTTCATTCTCGAGAACCGCTTCAATCCGACCATCGCCCTGTCCGGCTCGTTGCAGGCCGGCCGGCTCTACGCACCCGCGGGCCGGCGGCTCGTCGCCTCGATGACCGCGGGGGAGCTGATGAAGGGGACGGCTCGCCGCACCAAGCTCCAGCTGGCGGAGGATCTCGAAAGCCGCGCCGCGAGCCTGTCCTTCTCCTCCGACGCCGGGGACCCGGTCGGCGTGGACGTGTCCGGGGGAGCGCTCTCGCGCGACGCGGATCTGCTCCTCGACGCGCTCGTCGAGGTCCTTCGTTCGCCGGTCTTCCCGGCCGAAGAGCTCGAGAAGGAGAAGAAGCGCCTGGTCGGGTCGATCCGCCAGCAGCAGGAGCAGACCTCGATCCGCGCGTTCGAGGCGGCGCTGCGCCGCATCTATCCTGCCGCCCACCCCCTCCACCGGCTGACCGGCGCCGACCGGATCGTCCTCGTCGAGGCCCTCGACCGGGCCGCGCTCGAGGCGTTCTACGCCGAGAGGTACGGCGCCGCGTCGCTCACACTCGTCGTGGTGGGCGACGTCGACGCCGACCGGGTCCTCGACCGGCTCGAGGCGAGCCTGGGGTCCTGGAAACCCGGCCCCGCGCCGGCGATCGCGGCCCCGCCCGCCCCGCCGCCGGCGCCGGGCTCGGAGACGGTCCGCGTGCCCGAGAAGGCCAACGCCGACGTCGTCCTCGCCCTGCCCTCGGATCTGACGCGAACCGACCCGGATTTTCTTCCGTGCTCGCTCGCCAACGCCGCCCTCGGCCAATCCTCGCTGACCTCGCGACTCGGGGTGCGGGTGCGCGACACCGAAGGTCTGACGTACGGAATCCACTCGAGCTTCTCGGCCACGCACGTCGCCGGGCCCTTCGTCACCAGCCTGACGGTCAAGCCCGAGAGCCGCGACGCCGCGCTTGCCGCGACCCAGGACGAGATCCGCAAGTACGTCGCGGGGGGCATGACGGAGAAAGAGCTCGCCCAGGAGAAAAGCTCCCGGATCGGGCGCTTCAAGGTGGACCTCGGCTCCAACTCGGGGATCGCGTCGGCGCTCGACGCCGCGGTCTACTACGGGTTCGGCGTCGCGTACCTCGACGAGTTCCCGGCCCGGGTCGCCGCGGTGACCAAAGACCAGGCCGACGCCGCCTTCGCCCGCCGCGTCCGGCCGGACGCCTTCACGATCGTGAGCGCCGGGACGTTCCCGGCCTGAGGGAGGGGTCTGGAAGTGACGGTCCGAACCATGACAGAATCCCCCCGCCGATGAGACGCCCCCAGCACCGCCGCCCCATGCGCCGCCGTCCGGGCGAGGCCCCGGCCACGCACCGGGTCTGGGTCTCGCAGGACCAGCCGCTGCGCGAGGCGCCGGGCGCCGACGGGAAGGTCTACTTCCGGATCCGGCTCGAGGGCGAACCTTCGCCCGAGTGGATGCGCGCGTATCGGGCCGGGCTGCTCGGTCTCGTCCCCGAGGACCGCGACGTGGTGATGCGCTTCGAATTCCTGGGCGACAGCGTGCGCTTCGCGGCGACCGACGCCGAGGTCGGCAAGATTCGCCGGGTTCTCGAGAAGCGGGTCGAGGCCGTCAACGGGATCCTGTCGGGCGGGCGGTCGGTCGGTTAAACGTCGCGCTCCCGGATCGCGCTGCTGCGCGACCGGTGCGCGCTCCCGCGGCGTGAGCCTCCTCCCTCGCTCCGCTCGGGAGACTTCTCACGCCGCGAGCGATCGCCACGGTGCCGCTTGGAAAGCGGCCTCTTAGCTCTTCCCCTTCTTCTTCTCTGATTTCTTCTCGTCCCCGTTGAGCGCCAGCTTTTCGGCGGCGTCCTCCTGGCGGTCCTCGAGGTCGGCCAGAAGCCCCTCGTCCGAGAGGTCGAGCGGGTGCGAGTTCTCCCAGTCGCGCTTGGCGATCTTGTGCAGCCGGTCGACGACGTCGGCGTCGCGCACCTCGATGGCGAGTTCGCGCCGGCTGTCGAAGCTGCCGGGGGCCAGGTTGATCGACCCGACGATCGCCGCGACGCCGTCGGCGAGCAGCATCTTGCCGTGGAGCTTCAGGCCCTTCAGCTTGTGGATCTTGATGCCGACGTCATCCAGGATCCTCAGTCCGCCGACGCCCTCGACGAGCTTCTCCTCCTTGAGGGAATGGGGCGGGCGGGCGAGGACGTGGACCTTGACCCCGCGGCGCGCGGCCCGGACGAGCCGCTCGAGGATGACGGCGTCCTGGTATCGCTCGTTCTGCACGAAGAGCGTGTGCTTCGCTTCGTCGATGAACCGGGCGATCCGGTCCCGGCCGTTGATCGGGCACCAGATCAGGTGCGCCTTCTCGCCCGGCTCGAACTTCTTGCGGTCCCAGTCGGCCTGGAAGCAATCCGCGATCTCGCCGACCTCGTGCTTGTGGTCCGTGACGACGGCGTAATCGCGGGTCTCGGTCAGGTTCTTCGTCGCCCAGTTGAGCGACTTGACGAAGGCCACGGCGTCGTCGACGACCATGGACTTCTCGTGCGTGAGATCGACGGCTGGGTTGCTGTCCTTGACGTCGATTCCGGCCTTGACGAGCTTCTTGCGCGTCTCTTCGTTGTCTTCCTCTCCGCTCCGGCGCTCCGGGTTGAGCATGACCCGGACCTTCACGCCGCGGCGGTGGGCCTCGATGACGGCGTCGACCAGGGCCGGGTCGGAGAAGACGAACATCTTGATCCGGAGCGACGTCTTCGCGCCGTTGATGGCGTCGAGGATCGGCTTTGCGGCGTCGTCGGGGAGCACGATGAGAGAGCGGGACGACATGAAATCTCCTTCCGGATCAGCCCTTCGGGGCCGAGGCGGCGGCCGGCGCGCCGTCCCCCGGGCCGAACTGGATGCGGTGAAGCTCGGCGTAGACCCCGCCGAGCGTGATCAGCTCCTGGTGCGTTCCCTGTTCGGCCACGACCCCGTCCCTGAAGACGACGATCTTGTCAGCGTCGCGGATCGTGGAGAGGCGGTGCGCGATCGCGATGGCGGTCCGCCCCTTCATCAGCTTCTCGAGGCCGTCCATCACCAGCTTCTCCGACTCGGTGTCGAGGGCCGCCGTGGGCTCGTCGAGGATCAGGATCGGCGAGTTGCGGATGATGGCGCGCGCAATGCCGATGCGCTGCCGCTGGCCGCCCGAGAGCGTCAGGCCCCGTTCGCCCACCTCGCTGTCGTAGCCCTTCGGCATCTTCGCGATGAACTCGTCGGCGTTGGCGAGCTTGGCCGCTTCGACGATCTGCTCCCGCGTCGCGCCCGGTCGGCCGTAGCCGATGTTTTCGGCGATCGTCCCGGCGAACAGGACGGTGTCCTGGAGCACGCAGCCGATCTGGTTGCGGAGGGAGTTGAGCTTGTAGTCCTTGACGTCCACGCCGTCGATGAGGACGCGGCCGGCCGTGGCGTCGTAGAAGCGCGGGATCAGGCTCGCGACGGTGGACTTGCCGCCTCCCGTCGCCCCGACGAAACCGACGAGCTGGCCGGGCTTGATCGTGAAGGTGATCTCCTTGAGAACCGGGGACTCGGGCTTGTAGGCGAAGGCGACCTTGTCGAAGGTGATCTCGCCCTTCACCGCCCCGGCCACCTCGCGCGCGTCGGGCCGCTCCGGGATCTTTTCATCGGCGGACAGGATCGCCTGGACCCGCTCCACCGCGACACCCGCTTGCGCGATGCTGTTCGTCATCTTCGCGAGGTCCTGCACCGGCTTGAAGAACTTGTTGAGGTACGAGAGAAAGACCGTGAGCGCTCCGATCGTCATCGCCTCCCGGAGGATCAGCCACGCGCCCCGGTAGAGGACGAACGCCGTGCAGAAGGACACGACGACCGTGACGACCGGCGAGAGGAGCGACTTGATCCGTCGGGCTTTCAGAGCCGCGCCCACGGCGGCCTGGCTCGCGTCCTTCAGGTGCTCTTCCTCGAGCTGTTCGCGCCCGTACGCCTTGACGACCCGCATCGACTCGAGCCCCTCCTGCACGACCGCCACGATGTCGGACTGCCGGCGCCGAACCTCGTGCGTCGCCTTCTTGACGGCCTTCTTGAACCGCGTCACGAAGAGCAGGAGGAACGGCGTCACGGCCACGGCGACGAGCGCGAAGTCGAAGTTGAGCCAGAACATCAGGCCGAGCATGCCGACGATCGTCATCAGATCGACCAGGATTCCGAGCGTCGCTCCCGACGCGAAGTTCTGGATCGTCGTGATGTCGGTCGTGATGGTCGAGAGGAGGTTCCCGGTCTGCTGCTTGTCGTAGTAGCCGAGAGAGAGGCGGTCGAGGTGGTGGTAGACCCGCATCCGGAGGTCGTTCGCGACGTACTGCCCGACGCTCTCGGTGTAGTAGTTGTCGATGTAGGTCGCGATGGACCCGAGCAGCGCGATGAGCACGAGCCCGCCGGCGGCGCCGGCCGCGAGGCCCATCTTGTGGTCGGCGATCCCGGGACCGAGCAGGCGCGAGATCCAACCCGGAAGGGGATGATGTCCGACCACGCTGTCGAGCACGATCTTGAGCGGCCACGGTCCGGCCAGGCTCATGGCCGTCTCGACGATCATGGCGAGGAGGATGACCGTGAGCCACCCGCGGTAGGGGCGGATGAGATCCATGACCAGGGGGCTCATGCTCCGGTTGTCGGGTGTCTGGCCGGTCTTCATGATCGGGCCGGTATTCTATGTCGGCGTCGCGTCAGCGGCGCTCGCCCTCCCATTCGAGCCGGCGGTAGTCGAACGCGGCGACGTCGCGCGGGTTGAACTTGACGATCTCGAAGTAGGGCGAGAGGTCGAAGTCGCGCGGCACGCAGAGGGTCGGATGGCGCGCCCGGAGCAGACCGCTGTAAGCGCGGCGCGTCGGCCGGCCCAGGATCTGCTGGCGCAGGCGGGCCCCGACGGTGTGCGGCTTGCGGCGCAGGGGCACCGGCAGGATGGGGAAGCCGACCTTCCCGAAGGCCTCCGCCAGCAGCGACGAGCAGATGGTCTCCGTCTCGCGGCCGCTGCCGAAGTGCAGGGCGTCCTCCCGCAGAGCCGAGGGGATCATGTGGAACGGGAGCAGGTATCGGGTGAGGTCCCAGAAGTTGCGGCGGTCGTACTGGAGGCCGATGCGCTCGATGACGTAGTCGAGGACCGTGACGAGGTCGTCCGGCTTCAGGCCCACGGGCCGGCAGATGCGGATGTTCAGGTCGAGGTATTTGACGAGCGGCGAGACGACGACGCCCTTGTCCACGAGCGCCTCGACGATGAGATGCCTGGCTTCCCGCCCGAATCGGCGGTGAACCTCCGCGCGCGTCGAGGCGTCGCGGCGCAGGAGGGCGTCGCCGACGTAGATCGCGCTGTGCGACCAGGACGACATGGTGAGGTACTTGATGGCCTGCGACACCCGCTGGTCGCCGTCCACGAGGACCACGTCCCCGGCCCGGATCGTGGCCTTGAGCCTCTCGGGGACGTTTTCGACGTGGTGCTGGTAGTTCCTGCGAGGCTGCGTGAGGAGCCGGACGAACCAGGCCGAGAGCGCGCGAGACGGAGAACGCATCAACCCCTATTGTGCTCCCGATCCGCCCGGGGGCGAGCGCCGGCTCGAGGGCACGCCGTCCGAGGTCGGCTTATTCGTCGGGCAGCTCGGGCTCTTCCTGCATTTCGCGCTTGGTGCCGGGCGCGAGCAGGTCCATCAGCAGGTCGGGAAGCGTTTCGGAGAACTCGCTGCGCGCCATGATCCGCGACACTCCCGCCGCCTCCGCATTCCGAGCAAGCTCCTTGTCGACGTGCGACAAAAAGCCGATCACGGGCAACTCCGCGGCGACTCGGGTCTTGCGCAGCTCGCGCACGGCCGCCAGCGTGTCGCCGTTGCCGGAGAGCTCGAGCAGGACCGCTGCCGTGCGCCCGTCGTCGCACCCCTCCGCGAGATCCGCGGCCCCGACGAACCGGAGGGGAACATTGAGGTGGCGCGCGGTCGCCTCGATCTTCGAGCGGAAGAAGAGATCCTCCACGCAGGCAATCACGCTTTTGCTCATGGACGCACCGATTCTATACGGTTGGCGGCGGCGGCGTCAGAACATCTTCACCAGGTCGACGGTGACCCGGTTGATCCAGTAGTAGGCGTCGAGGCGCCGCTGGAACACGAAAGCGGGCTGTACATAGACCATCGGCAGGACGGTGTAGGAGAACCCGAACCTGTAGCCCTCCGCCCAGGTATGCCACCACCAGTCGTCCGTGTTGTAGGCGCCCACCAGAGCGTCCCGCCCGATGTACTGGTAGGTGAAGAACGCCCGCCAGGTCCGCGGCGTGCCGACCGTTCCCACGGCGAGGCCGGCCTCGTAGGCGTTCGGTCCCGTGCCGACGATGCCGAAATTATGGATGAAATCGAGGGTGACCGTGACCGGCAGGCCGGCGACGGGGAACTGCAGCTTCACGAGGGTGTCGAGCAGCTGGAACTTCGACGTGTACGTGAGCTTGCCGTCGACGATCGTGACCCTGTTCTGCCGGTAATACTGCGCGTCGATGTTGCGCATGTCCATGTTCCAGAAGGCGGCCGAGGCCTGGACGGCGAAGCGGCTCTCCTCGCCGGATTTCCAGAGCACCTGGCCGACGCCGAGGATCGACTCGTCCGGGCCGTGCTGGGGGCTGTAGAAGCCGCCGGCGGTGAAGGTCAGGCTCGTCGTCGGTCCGAGCTGGTCGACGTAGGAGACGGCCGCGCCGGGCGTCTGGAGGTCGTACTTGTCCCAGAGCATCTCGCTCGCGGCCACTGGCAGCGCAAAAGCGCCCGCCTGCACCGTCCAGGCGCCGGGCGTCCAGAGCACGAAGTACCGGTCGACGTATGCGCCCCGCGAGACGTAGTTGTCCCAGTAGAACGCGTTGTCCGCGTTGGGTTCCGTGCCGTAGTTGAACGACCCTCGCACCCCGATCCGGAAGGTCGGGGACGTCACGAAATCCACCTGCGGGCGCACCTCGAAGCGGCCCCGGCTGATCTCCGGGTAGTAGTGAAGGTGACTGATGTCGTCGTAGCGGGCGAGGAAATCCCACTGCAGCGTGAGGTGCGGCTTTTCGGGAGGCTCCTCGAAGTACTGCGGGGGCGGTTCCTGGGCCGCCGCGGAGCGCGCGCCGCAGAGGAGCAGGACGAGCCCGGCGAGGACGCCCGGACCCCTCCCGGCCTCCGAACGGTCCCGGTCCATCGTCACGCCGTGACCTTCGTCAGCGCCTCGTAGAGATCGTTGACGCTGTGGTAGCGATCCTTCGGGTCCTTCTGCATGCACTTGAGAATGATCTGCGAGATCTTGGGGTCGATCTTCGGATTTCGAGCCTGGGGAGAGGGCGGGCTCTCCTGGATGTGCTTGAGCACGACGGCCAGGGGCGTGTCGCCCTCGAACGGCAGCGTGCCGGTGAAGACTTCGTAGAGGACGACGCCGGTCGAGTAGATGTCGGAGCGGAAGTCGAGCGTCATGCCCCGGGCCTGCTCGGGCGACATGTAGTCCGGCGTGCCGACGACGGTGCCCTCGGCCGTCATGCCGCGCTCCTCCTTCAGGCGGGCGATCCCGAAGTCCATGATCTTGAGGCCGCCGGCCGCCTCGATGATGATGTTCTGCGGCTTGATGTCCCGGTGGATCACTCCGACCTCGTGGGCCGCAGCGAGGCCGGCGCAGAGTTGCTTGGCGATCCGCAACCCGACGGGGGTCGGAAGCACGTCGGCCGCCTCGATCAGCTGCTTGAGGGTCAGCCCCTTGACGAACTCCATCGAGAGGTAGCGCAGCCCCCCGGTCTCTCCGAGGTCGTGCGTGCGCAGGATGTTCGCGTGGGTGATGCGCCGGGCGAGGCGGATCTCCTGCTTGAACCGGTCGAGCAGCGACGGGTCCGCGGACAGGACCTCGCTGCGCAGCGTCTTGATCGCAACGGCGTCGTCGAGGTCGCGGTCGTGGGCGCGGTACACGACGCCCATGCCTCCGCGGCCGAGCACGCCCTGGATCTCGTACCGGCCCGCGAACACTTCGCCGACGGTCGGCTCGCCGCCGCCCGGCGGCGGCGTGCCGCCGCGCATCGTCACGGTCACGGCATCGGCGCCCATCTGCAGGTCGAGCGAAGCGACGTACTGCTCGAGGGCGGCCTTCTCCTTGAGCTCCTCGAGCATGGCGCGGAAGGAGCGCGCGAGGATCCCGATCTCGTCCTTCGAGTCGACCGGCAGCTCCGGCGTGTCGAGGTTGCCGACGCGGACCTGCTCGGTGGCGGCGACGAGACGGTCGACCGGCCCGGTGACGCGGCGCGCGAAGAAGAACGACAGGACGAAGGCGACGACGAGGGCGGCGAGGCCGACGAGGATCTGCGTGTTCTGGATCTGTCGGAAGGGCGCGAGCTCCTTTTCGCGGCTGCGCAGCGCGACGGCGGCGCCCACGAGCTGGTCCGACGACGAGCGGATCGGCAGGACGTAGGCGAGGTAGGTCTCGCCGCCTACCTCGAGCGCGAGCGGGCCGATCGTCTTGCCCTGGCGCAGCACGGCCTGGACCAGGTCGCCCTGCCGCTCGATGGCCGAAAGGGCCGCGGCGCCCAGCGGTCCCATCGTCGAGGCGGCGAGCGCGGCCTTCGCCGGCTCCCCGGGCCGGGCCGCGTCGGCGAGGAAGACGACCTGCGTGTTGAGAAGCTGCTCGAGACTGCTGGCGATCTCGTCATTGATCTGGAAGGCGGCGGCGATCACGCCCACCAGGCGCGAGCCGCCCTCGAGCACGGGCGCCGCGACCACGTCGTAGAGTTTCCCGCCCGAGAGCCAGATCCCCTCGGTCGGCTCGCCCTGGAGCGCGCCGGCGATCGTGGGCACGCCCGACAGGTCCGCCGCGTAGGGCAGCGGTCGGTCCGTGCGCGCGAGGGCGGCGCCCTTCGGGTCGATCGCGATCAGGAAATCCGCGCGGGCGCTCGAGGCCTGCTCGCGCTTCAGGGTGTCGAAGACCGTCGCCGGGTCGGGCTTTCCGGTCTCGGGGACGAGCGTCGACATCAGAGAGATCGTGCCGGCGTTGTTCACGACGACGGCGAGCGAGCGCTGGAGCTCGGCGTAGCGGTTCTGCTGGAAGGACTCCCATGCCGGCCCGGACTTCTTCAGGTCCTCGGCGATCTTGGCGTCGGCGACGGCGCGCGACCGGTAGGCCGAAACGGCCACGGCGCCGCCGACGGCGATGAGGATGAGCAGCGCGGCCATCACGAAGATCTTGATCGTCAGCGAGAACCGCGGCGGTTCGGGCGGCGGGAGCTTGAGCCCCTTGAGCCGCAGCTCGCCCGAGGTCAGCCCGGCGGTCGCCGGGGCCTCAGTAGCGCTCATCGCTGCCGGTGTCGGCGCCGGGGGCGTAGTCCTTGCCGTACTTGTTCTTGTGCGGCTCGGGCCTGGCGCCCGACACCTCGACCTCAAGCGCGAGCGGTGCGGCGCCATCGGCCCGGACGGTCACGGGACGCGCGGTCTCGCTTCCCTCTTCGTGCCAGGTCTTCACCACGTAAGAGCCGGGGGGCAGGTTTTCGAACCGGAACGCGCCGTCTGGCCCCGTGACCGCGACGAAATCCGAGTCGACGACCATGACGAAACCGACCATCTGCGGGTGGATGTTGCAGTACACGCGCACGAGGCCGGTTTCCTCGAACTTCTTCGACTTGGAAGCGCCGCTGCGGTACAGGCCGAGGTCGAAGCGGTTGCCCCCGGAGACGGAGAACACGTTGTGGTAGATCGGGTCGGTGTTGGGAAACTGCACGGTCGTGTTCTTCGAGACCGCGAGAACGTGGGGCTGGAACCGCTTGGAGGCCTGGATCATCTCGGCCTTCGGACCGCCCGGGGTCGCGCGCGGCGCACCCTCGATCCAGACGACGGCGTTGGACGCGTCGGTCCGCGGCTTGCCGCCCGAGACGAGGGTGACCGAGCCGGTCAGGGTGGCCGCTTCGGCCGCGAGGGCCGACAGAACACACCCGGCGAGGGCTACCGCGAAGAGCGCGCGCATCGGACTTTAAAAAGGATAGCACCCGTGCCCCTTTACCCGCCGGGGGTGAGGGGCATGCCAGGAAGAGCGGCACTGCCCTCGATTGTTCGCGGCGCGGGAAGTCTCCCGAGCGAAGCGAGGGCGGAGGCCCGCGCCGCGGGAGCCGTAGCGGCGAACGGATCAGGTGTCCGGTCGAGCCCGCATCCGGGCGAGCCGGACGCCGGTGCGCGCTCTCCGAGCGCGCAGATCCCGCAGTTGCGCGGAGGCGACGGTTATAATGCGCGCCCAGCAAATCGACGACGCAGAAAGCGGAGGTCGCATGGCGCACGAAGGGTTGTCCGGGTCGGAGTTCCGTCCCTACGTTTCCCCGGCTCAGGACATCCCCGAGTTCACGCTCAAGGCGGTCCTGCTCGGGATTTTCTTCGGCGTCATCTTCGGCGCCGCGACGGTCTACCTGGCCCTGCGCGCCGGCCTGACGGTTTCCGCCTCCGTCCCCATCGCGGTCCTCTCGATCGCCGTCTTCAAGAAGATCGGCAATTCCACGATTCTCGAAAACAACATGGTCCAGACGATCGGCTCGGCGGGCGAGTCGGTCGCGGCGGGTGTGGTCTTCACGATGCCGGCCCTGCTCTTTCTGACCGACGGCGCCAACTACTTCAAGTACGTGACGATCTTCGTGCTCTCGGCCGTCGGCGGCACGCTCGGCGTTCTCTTCATGATCCCGCTGCGCCGCGCGCTCATCGTCAAGGAGCACGGGAACCTCAAGTACCCCGAGGGAGTCGCCTGCGCCGACGTTCTCATCGCCGGCGAAAAGGGCGGCGACCTGGCCCGCATGGTCTTCAAGGGCGTCGGGGCGGCGATGCTGTACAAGTTCCTGTACGGCATCCTCGGCCTCTGGCGCGAGACCGCGACGTGGTTCCGGACGGGCAAGGACGGGAAGATCCCCGACGCCACGCTCTCCTGCGACGTCACGCCGGAGTACCTGGGCCTCGGCTACATCATCGGGCCCCGCATCGCCGGCGAGCTCGCATCGGGCGGCGTGTTGTCGTGGCTGGCCCTGATTCCGCTGATCTCGATCTTCGTCGCCGAGGGACGCATCGTCCAGGACCTGAAGAACCTCGGCTTCACCGATGCCTGGATGGCGAGCCATTCGCACGCGGAGTGGATCTACCGGGCATACGTCCGGTACATCGGCGCGGGAGCAGTGGCCTGCGCGGGCGTCATGACGCTCATCAAGACGCTGCCGACGATCGTGTCGGCCTTTCGCGAGTCGGTCAAGTCGTTCGGCAAGGGCGGCGAGAAGGCGAGCGCCATCCGCACCGAGCGCGACCTCGGCATGGGGATCGTCGTGTTCGGCTCGCTCGTGCTGGCGTTCCTGATCACGGTCCTCCCTGGCTTTCCGCACGGCGAGTTCCCGGGCTCGCTCCTCATGGGGCTGCTCGTCGTGGTTTTCGGGTTCTTCTTCGTGACGGTGTCGTCGCGCATCGTCGGCATCATCGGCACCTCGTCGAACCCGATCTCCGGCATGACGATCGCGACGATCATGGCGACCTGCGTCGTCTTCGTCGCGCTCGGCCGCACGGGCGACGTCTACCAGGCGGTGGCGCTGTGCATCGGCGCGATCGTCTGCGTCGCGGCGGCCAACGCCGGCGCCACTTCCCAGGACCTGAAAACGGGGTTTCTCGTGGGCGCCACACCCCGCCGGCAGCAGATTGGTTTCATCATCGGAGTCCTGACTTCGACGATCGTCATCGGCGGCACGCTCTTCCTCCTCGACAAGACGTACGCCATGGGCGAGCCCCACGGCATCGGCGGCCCGAAGCTCGCGGCGCCGCAGGCGACCCTGATGGCCACGATCATCAAGGGCCTGCTCGCCAACAACCTGCCGTGGGCTCCCGTTCTCGTCGGCGTCGCGCTCGCGTTCATGGCCCAGATGGCCGGCGCGCACGCCCTCTCCTGGGCGGTCGGCGCGTACCTGCCCCTCTCGACGACGTTTCCGATCTGGATCGGCGGCATGATGAAAGCCCTCGCCGACAAGCTGACGCACCGGACGGGAGAGGAGAGCGAGCTGTCCTCCGGGATGCTCTACTCGACGGGCCTCGTCGCCGGAGGGTCGCTCGGGGGCGTTCTCATTGCCCTCGTGGCCTTCGTCGGCGACTCGATGCTTCACATGGAGAACCCGACGCTCATCGACAAGCTCGACCTGGGCGCGAAGTTCTTCCCGGACTTCAAGAACGGGGTCGGCGGCGACATCTTCTGCGCCGCCGTGTTCGCGGTGCTGTGCTGGCTGCTGGTCAGCAACGCCAGGAAGAAGCTGGAGGCGTAGCGGGCGCGTGAGCGCCCGCTGAGCCTCCATCCCGAGCGCTAGCGAGGGATCCCGGGCTCGACGAGGACCGGATCCCTCGGGCCCTCGGCCCTCGGGATGACACTCTTAAGAAGGACGGGATCCCTCGGCCTCACGGCCCTCGGGACACTCTTAAGAACCGTTTCCGGGCCTGGCGGCGGGTGTCAAATCACCCCGAACTTCTTCCCCACCTTTTTGAACGCGTCCACGGCCTGGTCCAGATCCGCCCTCTCGTGCGCCGCCGAGACCTGGCACCTCAGACGCGCCTGGCCCTGCGGCACGACGGGGAAGCCGAATCCGGAGACGTAGACGCCCTCCTCGAAGAGGGCCTTGCTCATCGCGAGCGTCTTCGCCGTGTCGCCGATGATGACCGGCACGATCGGGTGGCCGCCATGCGGGATCTTGAACCCCGCCTCGGAGATCGCCTTGCGGTAGTACACCGCGTTGTCGCGCAGCTTCGCGACGGGCGCCGGGTCCTCGCGCAGCATCCGGAACGCCTCGAGGGCGCCGGCGGCCACGGCGGGAGGCAGCGAGTTGGAGAAGATGTACGTGCGGCTCCTCTGCCGCAGCGTCTCGACGAGGGCCTTCGGTCCCGTGACGAAGCCGCCCGCGGCCGAGCCCATGGCCTTGCCGAGCGTGCCGGTCGTGATCGGAATCCGGTCGAAGACGCCCTGTTCCTCCGCGGTGCCCCGGCCGGTCTTGCCGAGGATTCCCGTGGCGTGCGAGTCGTCCACGGCGAAGACGACGCCGTTCGCCTCGCAGATCCGGACGAGCTCGGGCAGGTCCGCGAGCTCGCCCTCCATCGAGAAGACGCCGTCCGTGATCATGAGCTTGAAGCGCGACGTCGCGTCTTCGGCGACCATCTTCTCGAACGCCTTCGTGTCGTTGTGCGGGACGCGGTACCGTTTCGCCTTCGAGAGCCGCACGCCGTCGATGATCGAGGCGTGGTTGAGCTCGTCGGAGTAGAGCCCGTCGGGCTCGTCGAGAACCGCTGCGAAGAGGCCCTCGTTGGCGGCCCAGCAGGTCATGTAGAGAATCGCGTCGTCCGTGCCGAAGAAGGACGCGATCTCGGCCTCGAGCTCCTTGTGGAGCTGCTGCGTGCCGCAGATGAAGCGCACCGACCCCAGGCCCGCGCCCCAGCGGTCGACCGCCTTCTTCTGGGCCTCGCGCACGCGCGGGTGGTTGGCGAAGCCGAGGTAGTTGTTCGAGGTCAGCATCACCACATCGCGGCCGGCGACGCGGACCCGCGGCCCCTGGGCGGACTCGAGGACGAGCTCCTCTTTGAACGTTCCCGCCTTGCGCAGCTCGGCCATCTGGCCGGCGAGGTGGTCGAACAGGCTCACGACCGGCCCTCCGAGACGATCTTCCCCGCGACGCGTTCGCCGGGGAAAGCGGCCTCGAGGGCCGCGAGCGCCCGGTCGAACGCGGCAGAGCTTCCGGCCATGATTTCGGCGCAGAGCGTCGGTGTGCGCACGAACTCCATCGTCCCGGTCGAGCCGCGGACGACGATCGAATCGGCCGGCTCCTCGACGACGAAGAGGATCCCGTCGATCTCCTCGAGAGCCCGAGAGGCCGTCCGGTGGGCCTTCTCGACTTCCTCGCGCTCGAGGCAGACGCCGGCCAGGGCGACGACCTTGAAGTGGTTCGGCTCGAACTCGGTGCGGTCCCAGTTCTTCCAGACGCGGTCGCGGGGAACGAGCTGGAAGCGATACGCCACGTTCGAGAGCCGCGACTCCTCCAGCGCGAACTCGGCGATGCGGCGCGGGGTCAAGTCCTGAAGCGGGTCCGGTTTCGGGGGCTTGCTCGTTGGCATGCGGTCTCCGTTTGCGATCGGTCGTTGCGACCGAATTTATCCCAAACGCGGGGGCTCGTGAGGATCCTGTCCGATCGGCCCCGGGCGCCGCTGGTCTGCGTGAGCAGGGCCCTGCTCTCCGCGCATGGGGGCGCCGAGCCGACGCGGGGCGCCGCGCGTCAGTGTCCGGGCGCCGCCAGGCCGCTCGAGATCAGGAAGACTCTTCCCGAATGATTTCCCCGAATCCCGCTCCACGCGGAGGTGATGAGCAGGTCGATCCCGCCGTCCCCGTTGGTATCGCCCAGTCCGACGGCGTCGAACCCGAACGTGTCGCCGGGAATTCGGCAGGTGTAGGTCTTGAGCAGCCGGCCGTCCCTTCCTGAATAGAGATACGCTCGCCCACCGGACACCGCCGCGCCGGCGTACTGCCACGCGCCGATGATCAGATCCGGGCGGCCGTCGCCATCGACGTCTCCCGCGGTGGCCGGCCCGATGCCGAATCCCTCGCCCGGTCCCTCGCCCGTCAGCGTCAGCAGGGGCTTGCCGGTCTTTCCTGAGAACACGTAAGCGCGCCCCGTGGAGGGGCCCTTCGCGGTATTGGTGAAGTCGGTGACGTAGAGGTCGGGCACGCCATCGCCGTCGAGGTCTCCCGGGATGGACATGAACATGGATCCGAACGCGGAGCCCGACGCGTCGGACTCGAGGACGAAGAGGGGCTTCGCCGAGAGGCCGCCGTAAACGTAGACGCGGCCGGTCTTCGCGGGGCCGGCGCCCGGCGCGCCAACCATCAGAACGGTCCTCCCGCCCTTCGTCTGACCGGCGACCGTCGAGCCAAAGCCGTCGCCGGCACGCTCTCCGGTCCACGTCATCAGCTTGCGCCCGTCCCGGCCCGAGTAGACGTAGGCGCGCCCGGCGCCCTTGCCCGCGGCGGCGTTGCCCGGAGCCCCGACGAGGACGTCGTCGTACCCGTCATGGTCGACGTCGCCGGCGGACGTGACATGGCGGCCGAAAGCGTCGGTTTTGTCCTCGGCGGTGAGCGTCTGAAGGACGCGGCCATCCTTGCCGGAGTAGATGAAGACCTTGCCGCCGCCCGGGGCGCCGGCGACGACATCCGGGACACCGTCCCGGTTCGTGTCCCCCGCCAGCTCGACGCCCGTGCCCAGCTGAAACCCGGGTGCGCCGTCCGCCTTCCACAGGAGACGGCCGGTTTTCGACGAGTAGACGTACACGCGACCGGCGCTCTTTCCGGCCGCCGAGGAAGTGGGCGCGGACGTGACGAAGTCCGCGACGCCGTCTCCATCGACGTCGCCGAGGGAGCGTGCGATCCAGCCAAACTGGTCGCCCGCCGCCTCTGCGTCCCACTCCCGCAGGACCTGGACGTCCTCGGATTCGACGAAGGGACGGGTAAAGTCTTCGGGCTTGGGCAGGAGCTTCTCGAATCGCGGGTCGGTCGCGAGCGACTTCAGGTCGTCGTCGACCTGGATCTGGGTCATGTCGATCTTTCCGGTGGCTTTTGCCTTCGCAAGCCACTCGAAGGCGGCGTCCGCATTGCCCTCGAGCGCGTAGGCGACGCCGGTGTTGTAGAGCGCCGGCGGGGCATCGGGAACGAGGACGAGCAGCTTCGAGTAGGCGGCGCGGGACTGGGCGTACTTCTTCTGCTTGAGATAGGCGAAACCCAGATAACGCCACGCCGTTCGGTCGCCCGGGTCGCTCGCGACGACGGGCTCGAGCAGAGCCGAGGCGCCGGCGAAGTCGCCGCTCGCGAGCTTCGCGCCCGCCGCGGCCACGATCTTGTCAGAGTCCGCCGGGGTCGCTGTCGCCGCGGGTACCAGGCCGGCGGACAGGACGAAGAGGCCGCCGAGGGATACGAAGGCGGTGGCGGCGAGGGTCGATTTCGGACGCATGCAAACCTCCACGGTCTTTCGACATACGGGTTCGGCGCGTCAGGGTTTTCGGGTCGCTGCCATCCTTCCCCGAGCCAGATCGGGACATCGGGCCGGGGCGTCGATCAGGAAACCTGAACAGGAAGCGTGTCTTTGGTCCTCGGCGCGTGAAGCGCGAGGCGGGGCCGCCTCACTTCCCGTTCGGATAGAAGACGACCTTCATCGCGCGGCGGTCGTCGAGCAGCTCCATCGCCTCGTGAAACTTCTCGAGCCCCTCGAACTCGTTCGTGACGAGGTCCTCGACGTCGAGGCCCGCGCGGAAAAGATCGAGCATCTTGATCCAGGTGTCGAAGACCCGGCGCCCGATGATGGCGTGGATCGTGAGGCCCTTGAACACGAAGTCGTTGGTGTAGTCGCGGATCGTGACGGCCTTGTCCCGGGGGATGCCGAGCATCGACAGGACGGCGCCCGGCCGCGCGGCGGCCAGGGCGAGGTTGATGGAGGACTCGGCGCCGGACAGCTCGAGGACGACGTCGGCGCCGCCCCCGGTGGCGTCCTTCACGGAGCCGACCGGGTCCTTGGTGCGGGGCAGCTCGATGACGGTGACCTGTTCCAGGCCGCGCGACTTCGCCCACTTGCGCGCGTGCGCCGCGGCGAGGCCGTTGACCTCCGTGATGGCGATGCGGGCGGCGCCCGAGACACGGGCGATCTCGGCGCACATCGCGCCGATCGGGCCGTAGCCGAGGACGGCGACGGACTTGCCCGACAGGTCGGCCACCTGCGTCGTGTGGACGGCGTTGCCGAGGGCGTCGAGGAAGGCGCCCACCTTCGGCGGGATGATCGCGCGGTCGAGCGGCACCACGTTGAACGCCGGCACCACCACGTACTGGGCGAAACAGCCGTCGCCGTGAACACCGAGGATCTTCGTCTTCTCGCAGATGTGGCGGCGGCCCGTGCGGCAGGGGCGGCAGGCCCCGCAGGTGACGTGCATCTCGGCCGAGACATACTGGCCTTGCTCGAGGTGGGGCCGCTTGCCGCCGGGGCCGAAGGCGACGATCTCGCCGCAGAACTCGTGGCCGTAGACGCGTGGCGGCCTGACCATTCCGGCCATCGAGGCGTCCCACTGGTAGATGTGCTTGTCGGATCCGCAGACCGCGGTGGCGAGGACGCGAACGAGGACCTCCGCCTGGCCCGGCACCGGGACCGGCACCTGCTTCACCTCGGTCGCCGTGCGCCCCGCCGCCGCTTTCGTCTTGACGACGGCGGTCATCGTGGACGGGATGCGGGATTCGGAATGCGGGATGCGGGGTCCGCGCGCAGGTCTGTTCACTGTCTTTCGTCCGCCGGCCACGGTCCTCAATCTCCCGCCTGGTCGTCGCGCACGAAGGCGCCGCGCGGACCGGACGCCAGGGCCTCGGCGTGGACCGAAACGGGCTTGACGTACTTCGCGACGATCGCGCGCGTCCCGCGGACGCGGAGCTTGTCGAACAGGAACGCGAACTTCGCTTCGAGCGTGTCGCGGATCGCGCCGCGCGTGCCCTCGGGCAGGTTCCAGACCTGCTCCTTGTAAGGTCCGATCGCTTTCTTGCGGGTCTTGTAGAGGAACTGCTCCTGCGTCTCGCCGCGCTTGCGCTCGTCGGCGGCGTTCTCGTCGAGCCAGCGCTCGATCTCGCGCTTCAAGGGGTACGGGAAGACCGGGTGGTCGTAGACCGTGTTCATGAAGTCGGTCGCGAGGTGGATCTCGGCGCAGTCGTGGTCGGGGAAGTGGCCGAAGTACTCGGGCGGCAGCGTCGAGGCGCCGTGCTGCACGGCGCCCGCGAGGCCGTACTCCTCGCGCGCCACCTTCGAGATCGTCTTGAGCACGTTGAAGTCGATCGCGACGCGCTGGACCGATCCATCCGGTCCGACGACGCCGCCGTGCGAGGAACCCGTCTGCACGGAGACCTTCGCCACGCCCTTGCCCGGGCCGAGGGCGCTCTTGTAGAGGTTCATGTAGGCGCGGAACTCCTCGGGCGTCGAGTTCTCCTTGCCGACCTCTCCGATCTCGCCGCCGATCGAGATCGGCATCGCCTTCGGCTCGCGGGCGCGGATGAACTTCGTGAACCTCGCGCAGAGGTCGGCGTTGACCCGCTGCTGCTCTTCCAGCGTCGGTTTCGAGAGGTCCACGAGCGTCGAGGTGTCGATGTCGATCTGGAGGAACCCGGCCGGGATCGCTTCCTCGATGAGGGCCTCGATCGCGCCGATCTCCTTTCCGGCGTTCTCCCTCATCTTCTTCGGGTTCGTCTGGAAGTGATCGCCCTGGAGAAAGAGGGGGCCCTGCCAGTCCTCGCGGATCGCGGCGGCGAGGATGACTGCGGCGTACTCGGCGGGGCGTTGCTCGGTGTAGCCCATCTCGCTGCGAGCGATCTCGAAGATGACGGCGCCGGCCTCGATGGCGGCGGCGGCCCGGCAGGCCGCGCGGGCGGTGTCATACGACATCATCCGGACGTTGATGGCCGGAACGGTGAAGCCCGAGAACTCGCCGCGTCCTCGCGCCTCGTACAGGGGGAGGATGGAGGCGGGAAGGATTCCGAGCGATTCGGCCGCCTCCCGGATCGCGCGGCGCGCCGCGTCCCGGGCGTCGGCCGGAGCGAAGACGGCCGTCCAGACGAGGGCGTCGATCATCTCGGCGCGGAATCGCGCCGGGTTGGTCACGACGACGCCGCCGTCGTGGCGGACGGTGCCGGACCGGACGAGAGCCTCTCGGAGCTCGGCGGAGGTCGAGTAGAGGTTCATGGTGATGCTCCAGGAAACGCGGGGATTCTACCGCCAGTTTGCGGGAGGCAGGAGGCGGGAGGCCTGGACGTGCTACGTTTTCGGGCCGTGGCGACGGAGGGGCTCTACGAAGCGCTTTCCCGGCGTCTGCCGGCGGAGATCCTGGACGGCGACGCGGAGACGCTCGACGCCCGGTCGGCCGACGCGACGGAGGATCTGCGCGCCCGGCCCGAGCTCGTCGTCCGCCCGCGCTCGGAGGCGGACGTCCGGGCGCTGCTCGCGGCGGCGCGGGAGCTCGGGTTCCCGGTCACGCCGCAGGGGGCGTTGACGGGGCTCTCGGGCGGGGCGCTCGCGGTCGCGGGCGGCGTGGCCCTCGACCTGACCGCGATGAACCGGATCGTCGAGCTCGACCGCGAGAACCTCTTCGCCGTCGTCGAGCCGGGCGTCGTCACGGAGGCCCTGCAGGACGCCGCCGAGAGCGCCGGTCTCTTCTATCCTCCCGATCCCTCCTCGCGGGGCTCGTGCACGCTCGGCGGCAACATCGCCGAAAACGCGGGCGGGCCGCGCGCCGCTCGCTACGGAACGACGGGGCGCTACGTTTCGGGCCTCCGGGTCGCGCTTCCCGGCGGCGCCGTGCTCGCGCTCGGCGGCAAGAACCGCAAGGATGTCGCGGGCTACGACCTGCTGTCCCTGTTCGTCGGCAGCGAGGGAACGCTCGGCGTCGTGACGCAGGCGACGCTGCGTCTGCTCCCGCGGCCGACCCATCGGCGCCTGCTCTGGGCCTCCTTCGCGCGCGAGGAGGCGGCGCTCTCCGCGGTCGCGCGGCTCTACGGCAGCGGGGCGGAGCCCTCGGCGTGCGAGTTCCTCGAGCGCCGGGCGGCCGAGGTTTCGGCCGAGTGGCTGTCCCTTGCGCTCCCCGCCAACGCCGACGCGCACCTTTTCGTCGAGGTGGACGGCTTCGAGGAAGCCTCCGTCGCCCGCGACACCGAGCGCGCGGGGCAGACGCTTCTCGAGGCGGGCGCGACGGACGTGCGCGTCGCCCTGACCGACCGGGAGCAGCGCGACTTCTGGCGGCTGCGCCGCGCGGTCGGAGAGGCCGTCAAGAAGCTCGGCCCCTACGCCGAGGAAGACTGCGCGGTGCCGCGCTCGCGGATGCCCGAGCTTCTGCGGGCGGTGCGGGAGATCGCGGGACGCCGCAGCCTGACCGCGGTGTGCTACGGCCACGCCGCGGACGGCAACATCCACGTCAACCTCGTGCAGCCCCCGGGCGAGCGCGAGCGGTGGCTCTCGGAAAGGGACGCGGCCGTCGAGGAGATCTTTCGCGCGGTCGTGGCCCTCGGCGGCACGATCACCGGCGAGCACGGCGTGGGCCTGACGCAGCGCGCGTACCTCGGCCTGCGCCACCCGCCCGAGGTACTCGCCGCGATGCGGGCGATCAAGGCCATCTTCGACCCCGACGGCCTCCTGAACCCCGGTAAGATCTTTCTCCTCCCATGATGCGTCTGTCGCGCAAGATCCACTTCAACGCCGGCCGCAGCCTCTGGCGCCCGGACTGGACGCCGGAGAAAAACCGAGCCGTCTACGGGGACGAGGGGCCGCACGGGTACGGCCACAACTTCGAGCTCGAGGTTGCGGTCGCCGGGCGCACCGATCCCTCGACGGGCATGGTCGTCAACCTGACGGATCTCGACCGCGTGCTCAAGGACGAGGTCGACCGCCCGCTCGACCACCGGAACCTGAACCGCGACGTCCCGGACTTCGCGAAAACGCCGCCGACGGCCGAGAACCTCGCCGTCTGGATCTGGAAGCGCGTCGACGACCGTATCGTCCGGGAGAAGTGGCCGTGTCGCGTCGTGCACCTGCGGCTGACCCTAACGCCAGGGTTCTCAGTCGAGATCGAGGCCTAGGGGCTGGTCCGAACAATGAGAAACACTTCGCGGCGTGAGAAGTCTCCCGAGCGAAGCGAGGGAGGAGGCTCACGCCGCGGGAGCCGGAGCGCAGTGAGGGGGTCAGGCGTCCGGTCGAGCCCGCATCCGGGCGAGCCGGACGCCGGTGCGCGCCCACAGGGCGCGCAGACCCCCGAACGGAGCGGAGGCGACGTTTGATTCTCGTCGTCGGCGCGACCGGGCAGCTCGGAACGGCGGTCATCGATCGGCTGCGCGGCGCCGGGCAGCGCGTTCGGGCGCTCGTGAGGCCGGCGTCGCCCCGGGCGTTCGAGTCGGACGGCGTGGAGCTCGCCTTCGGCGACCTGCGCGAGCCGGAGAGTCTGGTCGCGGCGTGTCAGGGCATCGCGACGGTGGTGGCCACGGCCAACGCCGTCGTGCCGCAGAACACGGGCAGCTTCGACGAGGTGGAAGGCACCGGCTACGACAACCTGCTCGACGCCTGCAACGCCCAGAAGGTGCGGCGCATCGTCTTCACGTCCGTTCCCGTGACGCCCTGGGACAAGAGTGTGACGACGTTTCGCCTGAAGCGGCAGGTCGAGGATCGGATTCGCGGTAGCGGCCTGGCGTACTCGATCTTTCGCTGCTCCCTGTTCATGGACGATTGGTTCGCGCTGATGGGTTCGACGGTCCCGCTGCGCGACGCGCCGGCGGCGACGTTGCGGCGGCCGTTCTGGTTCGTGAAGGGGTTCATGCGCGTGGCCGGCAGCACGATCGACAAGCGCGGCATCGCTCTCGTGCCGGGCGCCGGCAGGACGCGGCACGCGTTCGTCGCCCTCGACGACGTCGCCGCGATCCTGGCTGCGGCCGCGAAGTCGCCGGAGGGCGAGCCCGACCTGATCGAGGACCTGGGCGGTCCCGAAATGCTCTCGTGGGACGACGTCGTGGCCGTGTTCTCGAAGGTCCTGGGCAAGCCGTTGAAGAAGATGCGGACGCCGGCGAAGGTCTACCGCGTCGCGGCGGACCTCCTCGAAGCCCTGTCGCCGCCGGCCGGGAACCTCATGGCAATGAGCTGGGTCGTTGCCATGTGCGACACGGGAGTCGTCGGGAACGCGCTCGCGGAGCGCTTCGGCATCACGCTGACGACGGCCGAGGAGTTCCTGAGGAAGAAGCTGGGCGCGGCGGGGTAGGGCTGGCGCCCCCCGACCCTCTCCCCCAGGGGGCCGGCAGGGGTGAGGGGCGCCCGGGTCCGGCCGTCATAAGCTAGCGCCTCCATGTACTTCAAACAGTTCTACCTCGGCTGCCTCGCCCAGGCCTCCTACATGATCGGATCGGACGGTGAAGCGGCGGTCGTGGATCCCCGGCGCGACGTGGACGTCTACATCGACGAAGCGCGAGCCGGGGGCCTGACCATCCGCTACGTCATCGAGACGCATCTGCACGCGGACTTCGTCTCCGGCCACCAGGAGCTCGCCGAGCGCACGGGCGCGAAAATCTACTTCGGCGCGAGCGCGGACGCGAAGTTCCCGCACGTCTCGGTCCACGAGGGCGACGAGATCCGGATGGGCGAGGTGTCGCTGCGCTTTCTGGAGACGCCCGGCCACACGCCGGAATCCATCTCGATCGTCGTGACGGATCATGCCGTCTCGGAGCAGCCGGTCTCGGTGCTGACGGGCGACACGCTCTTCATCGGCGACGTGGGGCGGCCGGATCTCCTGGGCGGGCGCATGAGCGCCGAGGAGCTCGCGAGCCTCCTCTACGACTCGCTCCACGAGAAGCTGCTCGCGCTTCCGGACGAGACCGCCGTCTACCCGGCGCACGGCGCGGGCTCGCTGTGCGGGCGCAACATCTCGAGCGAGACGAGCTCCACGATCGGCCAGCAGCGCCGGTTCAACTACGCGCTGCAGCCGATGACGCGCGAAGGGTTCATCGCCCTGACCACGGCGGACCTTCCGGAGGCGCCGGCCTATTTCTCCCGCGACGTGCAGATGAATCGCGAAGGCGGCGGCGCTCTGGCTCAGCTGCCGGCGCCGGCGGCGTTGTCGGCGGCGGACGTCGCGGCGCGGCAGGCGGCCGGAGCCGTGGTCCTCGACACGCGCCCGTCGGCGGAGTACGGCGCGGGGCACGTGCCGGGCTCGATTCACATGGGGCAGTCCGGCCAGCTCGCTTCGTGGGCAGGCGCGCTGCTCTCGCCCGAAACGCCGATCGTGCTGGTGGCGGAGGACGAGGAGCGGATCGCCGAGTCCCGCACGCGCCTGGCGCGGGTCGGCCTGGAGAACGTCGCGGGATATCTGGCGGGAGGGATCCGGGGCTGGGACGAAGCGGGACGGCAGCTCGCGCGGACCGAGCAGATTGCGGTCGATGAGCTCAAGGCGCGCCTGGCCGAGGGCGCGGACATCGCGCTCGTCGACGTGCGGCGGCCGGGGGAGTGGACGGCCGGTCACATCGGGGCGGCCGTCCATCTGCCGCTGCACGAGCTGGAGCGGCGCGCCGCGGCGCTCGACCCCAGCCGTCCGGTCGCGGCGGTGTGCCAGAGCGGATACCGGTCCTCGATCGCCACGAGCCTGCTCGAGCGGATGGGGTTCCGGAAGGTCGTGAACGTGGTCGGCGGCATGGCCGCCTGGAACGCCGCGAAATACGACGTCGCGGCGTAGAAGCTCAGGAACACGAACGCAGGAGGCAGGATGCGCAAGGCAGGACGTGGAATTCTCGTGTGTGCGGCGCTCGCGGCCGCGGCGGCCGGGCTTCGCGCCCAGGACGCGAA
>Ga0326726_10000669_pt1 | contig 31258 bp, 28 predicted proteins | sample MHFenrmetagenome_2_FD_207603 | JGI IMG/M metagenome (GOLD analysis project Ga0326726, IMG submission 207603) | Lab enriched peat soil microbial communities from Michigan Hollow, Ithaca, NY, United States - MHF15MN | ecosystem: Environmental > Terrestrial > Soil > Wetlands > Peat | place: USA...
TGTAATAAAGATAAATGTTGGAATGCTTCCTCTTAAATCAAGCATTGTGTGGATCTTTATCGCTCCTCTGGAGTATTTACCCTCTGCCCAGGCAAATAACTTAAGGCTTAAAGAGACAGTTGTTGAGTCAAGTGCAAAAACATCTTTGTCAATATCCACATTAGGAATCGAACAATTAGAATACATGGGCCTGACCGTCCTTATCAAATACTCACCGAAATCAGCAAAAATTTTCCAATTCCGATTTTCGTTTGCACGAGAAAGCGTGGATTGATTAACATTTTGCTTTATACCAAGATGGTATAGCTTCTTTTTGTGGGCCTTCAAGCATATACAAATATCCCTTAATGAGTTTCGGGAGGTTAGCTGGCCAAAGAAAAGCTGAATGAATTGATTCCAGCAATTTAAATCTCGGACCCGATGATCTCCATTATACCGGTTAACGCACTTTTCAAACTCATACTTATTGACAAACTGAAGTATCTGAGCAAAAACATACTTACCTGAATTCATAATTTTGCACTTAAAAGGTGCAAAACTACTTGTCAAATCAAATCAAAAAATCAAAGAACGCTTATATTAATTTTAATATCAATACCTTATAAATATTTTCAAAAAATTAACGCATCACTACTAATCTATAATTATCAATTAGTAATTAATGTCATTATTCATTTAATTTCTCATCCTTTGTAGTCTTTATAGCTATTGGTTTGGACATAAGAATCAAGTAAAATTCCATTTTAAATATTTAATTACATAACTAAAAAGATCATTGTTTTTCAATGTCAACATCATTTACGTGATTGTGCCTTTGTTTTAGAATAGAAGAATTAATATGGAACAATTCCTCAAAATATCGTTTGCTCTGCAGTGATAAAAATCCAAGACTTAATACTTGTAATGCTGCCAGTAAAACTATACCTCCGACAAAAAATAAATGAGGTCGTTGTTGATATACCTGTTTTATTGCCAATGAGAACCTGTCATCGAAAGCTTGCAGGTCTACGGGTATTGAAGGAATAATACTAAAAGTGAAATAGAATATCCACGCGATCAGATAAAGGGAAATAAGTAGCAGTATCATACCGGCAATTAAAAAGAAGACATATGGTCTGAAGATAAATGAAGCCATTAAGCCTGAATAAAATGTTTTCATCACTCTCATCCCGGATGTTCTCTTTACTCCCAACTTGTTCTGTTCAGTCCAGTCAAGATGTCCTGGTATTTCAATTATTCTTGCCCTGAGGATCATCGCCTTATACAAGATCTCCGGACTTATTTCATAATCCTTTGTTTTCAGATTAAGACATTTTAAGAATTCTGTTCTGTATCCGCGTACCATACTGGTAAAAGTAAAGTACTTCTCCTGTGCTGCAAATCGCATAAACCTATTTACCCATCTGCTTAATACCCGTCGCATAAAAGGAACATCTGTCACCTTTCCTCCTTTCATATAAGGAGAAGCAATTACAATATCTGCTTTTGTGCTTTCCAGAGTATCTAATATATTACTGATATGATATGGTGCATAACTCAGATCCAGATCCAGGGTAATGCTGTATTGTCCTCTTGCATGAGCAAAGCCGGTCTTTAAAGCATTGCCAACATTCAGGTTAACAATATGATGTATTACCTTAATCCTTGGGTGGTTTTCAGCAAAAGAATCTGCCAGGGGACCAGTGCTGTCCTTGCTACCATCATTAATAAAGATAAGCTCCCAGTCATATTTATCCTCCAGTTGTTGCATATATTTACAAACAACTTCAAGATTTCTGGTAATAAGAGCTTCTTCGTTAAAACCAGGAATAATAATGCTAACCAAGGGTCTTTCAATTTTATTCATAACTGTTAAGAATTCTTCAATTTATAATGAGTGTACACCGGGAAAAATTTACCAATCAGCGGGATCATATATCCTTTTTTCACTACCTGAAAAGATTCCTCCAGTGATTTTGTAACAAACTTCCTCGATTCACCAAACTCCTCCTTTGCTGGCCTATCAGAGTATATTGAAACAACTTTATCAAGAAATTTGTTTTCCATCGGACAAATTGTAATGAAAATGCCATCCTTTTTGAGTATTCTTTTAATTTCATTCAGAGCAGCATGTAGGTCTTGAACAAACTCCAGGACGCTTACAGCAATAATGACATCAAAAATTTTATCCCTGAAATCTGTCTTTTCAATATTCTGAGTGCTAAGTTTGCAATTTATAATCCCGTAATAATCACATAATTTTTGAACAGGATCAAAATTGGAATGGATATCACAAGCAAAAAGAGTTTCACAATGTTTTGCCAGTTCTGGAAGAAAAACTCCGCTTCCGGTGCCTATTTCGAGCAAAACAGGATACTTGGCTTTTCCTAATAACCTGACAATTGCTTTAAACCTGTACCTTTGAATGATACTTATAGGAAATTTATAATTCCAATAGTAATAATCAACTGCACCTGTTTTTTGTAACAATTTTTTTTCAGGAAGTAATATTTTCATGCCCTGATGCTTTTAAAACCTTTCGACGACGATGTACTTTATAATTCAGATTTCTGATACTTCATTAATATTGTTCCAATAATCAAATAAATTCTTGAACAAAGTTGTTTGGCTCTGATAACGATCATTTGTTTAGGCTATTCAATATAGATGATGCAAAGGAATTCAGATCAACCAGATTATAATTCCTTTTTAAAATCCTCATAACCTCTTTAAAGATTAAAATTTTCCTTTTGCTCTCAATATTCATACCCGGGAAAAATGCAAGTTCCTTTATTTTATCTCCCCCTATAATATCGAGCGGATGAAGCAAGAAACTTACAGGCGTTCCGGTAATTTTACACATAAAGATAGCAAAGTATAGATACCCCTTCATCAAGAAAGATGAAATAAGACTTAAATAAATCAGATAACTCATATGAAAAGGGATCCTTAACACAGGAATTGTTGTAATTGGAATTTCCAGTATTTTCTTACCCGATTTCAGATCAAAATAATTTGGCTTCAACCTTTTGAATCCTTCAGAAAAGGGTCCAAACAAGCTTGTGCGTTTCCTTCTTTCATCCTTCGAAAAATCAGACTTCCAGAAATAATACATCCTTGCAAATGGCCCGATAAATGTTGGTAATGAAGAAGCATCGTATAAATAGTTGCGATCATATAAAACATTAAGTATTGTTTCATTCCAGCTAAAGCCAGGTCCTCTGTATCCTTTTGGTTTTTTACCTGTTGTTTCAAAAATTGCATTTTCAGCGTTTTCAAGTTCTTTTTCTAATTGATCCCTGCTATACTGGTTTATCCAAACTTCATGCTGAAATGAATGATTACCAATATCGTGACCTGCTTCTGATATCTTTCTTAAATAAGGTTTATTTTTTTCAACTACCACATCCTGGCCAACTATAAAGAAAGTAATCTTAATATCCAATTCACTCAGTATTTCAAGAACATGTGGTACAAAAATATCATAATATGAAGGATACTCCTTCCAACCTTCATCTCCATGAGTTTTCATATACGACCATTGATTATCAAGGTCAAGTGAAATACCCATTAATGGTTTACTCCTCATTTCCAATGATATTTAAGACTTTATGCAAGTAAGAAGCTGAAACTTCAAGAGTTTCGTTGACATTTAAGGTTCCGTCGGTAATAAATGATGAGTTTATAACAAATAAATTCTTAACCGATGTTCTGAAAGAAGGAAGATCCTTTGAATAACCCATTTCAGGAAGCGTAAAAACAAATCTAGCTTTCGCTACCTGGCAATCAATAATTTCCTCATCCTCAATCAACGGTTGCATGAGTTTAAGCGATGAGATAAAGCTATCTTTTAACCTTTGATCTGTTAAGTCGAATAATTGGTCGTCAGAACTGACATATTTTGGCAGATACACTAAAGAGTTACCTCCAAAAAATGAAGTGCCGACTAGAGAAGTTATTTCTATAACGCCGGTAAATTTGATTTTATCATCTGTAATATTTGTAATATAATAAGGCGTAAGTGGCTTCTTGAGTAGCAAAGAGAGACACACAACCCCAAGATATTTTGTTTTCTTCAATTTCTCAAGTTCAAAATCAGATAGTTCAGGACAGACTTTTGCTGTTAAAGCAGAGGGCAAAGTCGAAATAACATAATTGAAATTCATTTCCCTGCCTTCACTGGAAATCACTTTTAAATTTTGATCAGGTCTCTGATTGATTTCAGCTACTTTAAAATTTGTAACTAATTTGATATTTTCAGATATTATTTTTTCTTTAATGGTTTCAAGAATATGTGCATAACCCCCGTTTACATATCCAAAAATTTCTTTTTTTGCACCCTTCTTCCTGGCTCCGTAAAGTCGTTTAATAGTAGCACAGATAAATGCTGCAGATGTTAACTTATAACCTTCTCCTAATTTTGCTTTTAATAACGGAAGCCATATCCTGTTATAAGTATTTTTACCTGACCAGCGCTTAAGCCATACTGTCACAGGTATTGTTTCAAGTCGTTCATAATTGCCCACATATGAACCGATTAGTATAGTCACCGCCAACCTGAACTTATCAATTAGATTTAAGGTTGGGAATTTTAAAAATTCAATGATATCAGACATCGAAAAATAACTTCCATTTGTAAAAAATCCGGTTTTTGTTTTATTCCATTTTAAATCATTCTCTAAACCTAATTCTTTAATCATATTCAATGTATAGGTATCATCTGGCAAAATTACATGATAAAATTTATCCCAGGTATAATCGCCAAATCTCGAAATACTTACTAATCCACCAAGATCAGGAGAACTTTCAATTATAGAGACTTTGTATCCTTCTCTGGATAACCTCCGTGCAATATCTATTCCCATTATGCCGCCTCCAATTACCCCTATGGTTTTCAATTTATCCATTTTGACAATATGATATTTTTGGACTCTGGGGGAAGGAGAAATCATTTTCTAAACAAATTTTTCTGCCAATCAATCGTGATTTTAAGGCCCTCATCCAAACTATAAACAGGTTTAAAACCAAGATCTATTTTAATTTTGGCAATATCCGGAACTCTTCGGAGAACATCTTCATATTTTCCGAAATTACTGTATGGAATAAAAATAATATCCGGAGTGGACTCCTGATTATTCATTAAATGCCAAATCTTGTATGCCAGATCTTTGATACAAATTTCCTCATCCGGCTCGGCGGCTACGTTAAATATGTTGTTTTTAGATTTCTCTTCGAAAATACATTTCATTATTCCCTGAACCGTATCGTCAATATAAGTAAAAGTTCGTGTCTGCATGCCATCTCCATGAATTTCAATAGGTTTGCCTTCAAGGATATTTTGTACAAAAATAGACTGAGGACCTCCCCACCACGTAGTATTCTGATTTGGTCCATATGAGCCAAAGAATCTCATTATGGTATATTCAACGTCAAATTCATCGTGATTCGCAATTATTAATTGCTCGCCTATTAATTTTGAAGATGCGTATGCCCAGCGTTTAACTGAAGTCGGCCCCAGAACCAGGTTTGACTCTTCACTAAATGGAATATCCGGATTCTTCCCGTAAACATCGGATGTGGATGCAAAAACTAATTTGGATTTATCCCGGAGACACCTGTGAATTACATTTCTTAACATCAGGTAATTTTCCTCTAGGGTACGCAAAGCTGAAGTATATCTGGGAATCTTTTGAGACGCCAGATGAACAACAATATCTGATTTTGCTTCATTGAGCAGCATTGGATTTGCTAAGTCACCTAAGATGAAAGTGAAATTTCGGTGTTTGATAATATTATCAAGATTTCTCATGGATCCATGACTCAAATTATCGATACCTATAACCTTATGTCCTTCATTAATTACTTTTTCTGCCAGGTTTGATCCAATAAAACCAGCAACTCCAGTGATTAGAATTTTCATATAATAGGTGATTAAGGGTTCATAATTAAAACATTGAAAGTCATCGGCTATTCCCAAGTTGGGGAATCAATTACTAATAATCTTTCATGATAAAATCCGACTGATCCATCAATAATAATACCTTCTACATCTGGTCCTGTATAGTTGATGATGGATGCCATGATTTCATAAAGAAGGTTGTCAGCAATCTTCCCATCATTGTTAATAAGGGCTCCAAAACAACACATTATTAAGCTCTAATAAATATTTAACATTTTGTCAGGCATTTATCTATGGAATTTATAACTCTGGTACGGTCATCATCTGACATATTTGATCCTGAAGGAAGACAAAGTCCTTTCTTAAAAAGTTCTTCTGAGATACCATTCAGGTAGGCAGGACAGGACGAAAAAACAGGTTGCATATGCATAGGTTTCCATAAGGGTCTTGATTCGATGTTTTCTTTCTCCAATTCTTGCTGTAAGACCTCCCGTGTTGTACCAGCTTTTATTGGATCAATCAGAATGGTCGTTAACCAGTGATTTGAGTAGTATGATTTCTTAGGCTCTTCTAAAAAACTTAGACCTTCAAATTTGGCAAGGCTCTCTCTGTAAAAGAAAAAATTATCTCTTCTTTTTCGAATTCGGTCTTCGATAACCTCCATTTGCCCGCGACCAATACCTGCCAGAACATTACTCATACGATAATTATATCCAATCTGGCTGTGCTGATAATGAGGAGCTTTATCCCGGGCCTGGGTTGAAAGGAATTTAGCTTTCATTATCATTTCTTCGTCATCAGCTATTAGGGCACCACCGCCTGATGTAGTTATTATTTTATTGCCATTGAAGGATAGAATACCCATTTTCCCAAAAGAACCTACAGGTTTCTGGATAAAACTACTTCCAAGAGCTTCAGCAGCGTCTTCAATTACTGGAATTTCATACTTGTCAGCTATCTTCATGATCTCTCCCATGTTGGCCGGCATACCATAAAGATGCACAGGGATGATGGCTTTTGGTATTTTGCCTTTAACCAGACGGTCTTTAATTGCATTATCAAGCAGTTCAGGGTCCATGTTCCAGGTTTCTGGTTCACTATCAACCAGAACAGGTGTTGCCCCCAGATAAACAATAGGATTTATTGTCGCTGAGAAAGTAAAAGAAGAAGCAATTACCTCATCGCCCTTTTTTATGTCAAGGATTATAAGGGCCAAGTGAATAGCCGCTGTGCCAGAACTTAAGGCCGCCGCACGTTTAACGCCACTATAAAGGGCAAGAGATTTCTCAAAATCATCTACATTCGGCCCCATAGGGGCTATCCAATTAGCATCAAATGCATCACTTATATATTTTTGTTCAGTTCCTCCCATGTGCGGGCTTGAGAGGTAAATTCGTTTGTTTTGGGTCATTCGCATGGTTAAAAATTTATCTATATATTCAGAAAGTAGGTTGTAAGTACTTGGTAGTAGGTAAAAAAATTGTAATTCAATGAAATCGTAATCAGGATATGCAGAATTTTTAAGGTGTGTCTATCATGGAATTCAGCATTCACTCTATTTCAGGAATACGGTCAATCAAAGAATCATGTAGGTTATTTTCTATATATTTGGAGTTTTGGAACACATCAATCCTAACTTCTGTTTCTACTTATTCAACCAAAGCGTACAACAATTTACTGACAAAATAATTTTGATTTCTTCTTTAAACCCAGGTCTCAGAAATATTTCCTGGAACTAATCTTAAAGATCTTTAACCTGATCAGCAAGTTCGTATAGTTACTCATTGAGTTCCTACTTAATTCTCAATACCTACTTTAACTGTCTCTTCTCAAACAAAACAAAATTGGCTATCTTTATATATTCCATTAAAACTGTCTGAATCCCCTCCTTGCTCCTCCACCAATTTTTTGGATCAAAGTTGGTGTAGGAATTGGGACTGCAAATGACAACCACAGGCTCTTCTGCTTTTCTGAATGCTGACTTAAAGATCATCGATGCCCGCCGGGTATGAGGTGCTGAGGAGACCAGAAGCAATGTGTCAATACTGGGTTTATTTACGAGATAATCTCTAATTATCATTGCTTCCATCTGAGTGCTTGTGACGTCTCCAGGAAGGATGATAATACTATCAGGTGGGATTCCAAGGGCAACTGCGGCATCGCGAACCTGCTTGGTATTGCTGATGATATGAACACCTCTTTTTTCCAGGTCAACATAGGCGCCCATGCTTTCTTCCACAACAATAACCTTATCGGCATTCTTCTTGTTGTACTGATCCGATGCCTCAAGTACCCTGTCGGCAATCGACCCCATAAGTATCACAATAGCATCAGCATGAACAGGTTCATCATTTTTCACCAACCATGACCCAAACCTTCGGCAGCCACCATAATAAAACAGTATTGTTAAGAATAATATCCCAAATGACAAGATTTTGGATTTCAATAAAAATGTTAAGAGTTTAGGATTTAGCAGAGATGTTTGAAATCATAAAACTATCAAATGAAAACAGACTCATGAAAAAAAGTTTTTCAATATTCTGCTCTATATATGGAAGGATTATTAAAATAATGCAGCTAAATTCTCTTCATTAAAAATAAGCAATTCGCCATCAGGAAATTCTTTTTGATTTAACACAGATATTGCAAGTAAATCGTTGCCCTGGTTGCGTTGGAAACGTAATTTCGCGAAGTTAAAGCGAAATCCAGGACTTTTGTATCTCCACGTTCCACATGTGACAGTAATTAGGTTTTCATCCTTATTTAAAATAAATAATCTGGTTCTTTCGTCCTTTTCATTGGAAAAACCTTCTCTGTCCGTACTCAATACAATTGTCCCATTAGTAAGTCTGGTTCCAAAAAAGACAGCTCCATCCGTTTTAAGCAATCGAGTCAATTCCATGTTCTTCTTATCCCAGCGATATATTCCTGCTAAATTTTCAGACCCTGTATCCGTACCCCAGAAGACAGCTTCTTTTGTAAATACCAACTGGCAAGTTCGCCAGATCTGGCTGCCCTGTCCAATTGGAGTAATATTCTTGAAAACATCGTCTGACCAACCAATCATTGATTCTTTGTCTTCGTCGCCGGTACATATCCATAATTTACCTGTGTAGGGATCCTTTTGAAGTGCGTGAATATGGCGAATTTTTCCCGGAAGAAATTCATGTACAGTTTTCCAGAGCATATCGGAATTCTCATATTTATAAATCCTTACACTGGTTCTTTCGGAATTACTGAAATATTCACCGAATAAAAGCTCTTGTTTATTTACCTGTATCAACCCAGTGCTCATTATACCACGACCAACTCCTTTACCGAAATTCTGAAGTTTTAATGTTTTCACGAATTTTTTACTGACATCATTGCTAATCCACATTTTGCCTGATGAAAATGCACAGATAGATCCACCTTCAGCAACTGTCATTTCTATGCATTCAGGCCTAAGAGTAAATCTTCGGCAAATACTGAAATTATTCAGCCAAAAATATGAAAAACCGCTTGGCACATGGGTCATCCTTATGAACCCATTATCGCCTTTTTTCAGCATATAAATGATCATCCCCCGAGAAGCCCACAAATTGCCCTTGCTGTCAAATTCCTGAACAATCAGATCGTTGGCTCTTAAACAAGGCATTCCAAATGCACTATCTGTATGAAGTGGAATCCTCTTAGGACCGCTATAGTCAAATTTTAAACATAAAATCAGAATAAGAATAACCAATGACACAATAAATAGTAATTCTGAATAATTCAAGACAAATGTGGAATTGAAATAAAAATCTACAGCATAAATAATCATCGAAGGGTCAAACCTCCATCAATTGTTAAAATACTGCCAGTAATCCATTTGGCTGTATCTGAAAGAAGGTAAACAGCTGCAAATGCAACTTCTTCCGGTTTGCCATACCTGCCCAAAGGGTAGTTAGCTAAATCCTTCAATTTGTCTTCATCAGATAAAATTGAGGATAAATCCGTATCTATCATACCAGGTTGGATCACATTGGCCCTTATTTTCATAGCTGATACTTCATAGGCCAGGCCTTTAACAAACGAATTAAGCGCACCTTTTGAGGACATGTACATAATGCTCCCAATTGAAGCATAATTAACAGCCACCGATGATATAAATACAAGAGAAGCCTCCGATGACAAAAGCTTGTTTTTATAGACTTTTTGAGTTAATAATAAAGGAGCAACGAAATTAATTTTATGAAGATTCTCAAGATCTTCTTCCTTGATAAATTTCAAGGGTAGTCTTTTGGAAATACCCGCTGAATGGACTATCCCATCAAGCATTGGCAGTTTACTAATCAAGTTATCCAGGCTTCCCCCATTTGTCAGTTCAGCTGTTAAAATCATATTGTCTTTACCCTCAAGCATATCAAGAGTTACAGATAAACGCTTTTCATTGCGCCCTGTAGCAATGACTTTAGCCCCCAATCTTGAACATTCAATTGCAATAGCACGACCTATTCCTGATGATGCTCCTGTAACAAGTACTGTTTTACCCTCTAATGAAAAGGGATTGTGATAATCCATTGTATGGTTTTTTAATATTCAACTAGTTCGCTGATTCTGCAACTGGCTGTATCAATTATGCATGATGCCCATGTCATGCCTACGCCGAAACCTGACATTAGTACTCTCTCATTATCAAGTTTACCGTTAAGCTCTGAAACCATTGTAAGGGGAATGGAAACAGAGGAGGTGTTACCATATTTTTCAATAGTAGTAGGAACTTTTTTTGAATCAAGTTTAAGCTTTTTGGCCAAATGTGAGTTAATAAACAAATTGGCCTGATGAAAAATAAAATAATCAATATCGGAGATATTATTACCTGAGAATTCAAGGATTTTTTTGATATCTGCCGGAACCTCCTTAATCACAAAAGTAAAAACTTCACTGCCAATCATATACCCATGTTCATCACTTCGGATATTGCCATTTTCATCCACAACATGTTCTTTCATTGTTTCAGTTGATGTAGGAAAGCGATAACCTCCAGCTTTCATTTTTATCAGGTTTTCTTTTGAACCATCAGAATTTAGTGAGAAAAAACTCTTGCCATATACTGTTGACCTTTCAATCAGAGCAGAAGCTCCTCCGTCTCCAAACAAGAAAGCAGCCTGACGATCCTTGGGAGAATAGATTCTAGAGCGGGTCTCGCCATCAAGCAGTAATGCCTTTCGAAGTCCACTATGTTCCATCATTGAGTAAACAACAGCAAGACCATAAATAAACCCTGAACATCCCAGAGTGAGATCAAATGCAACAGTACTATGTGGTAAACCCAAACGATTCTGAAGCAGAACTGATGTTGCCGGCATCCTGTAATCCGGAGTCTGGGAAACAAATACAAGCAGATCAATTTCACTTCGTTCGAGGTTGATGTCTGCTATCATTCTCTCTGCAGCTGCATAGCAAAGGTCAGAAGAGCAAACACCTGGATCTGCAAATCTGCGTTGATAAACACCAATTTTATCTACTACCTGCTTAGCTTCTTCAGGTGGGAAATGATTAGTGTATTCAAGGTTGTAAATAATTTTTGCCGGAACAGCAGCCGCCATTGCAGTAATTCCTATATTTTCAAAACTTAAAATTGCCATTGAAATAATTTTTTCCTGTCAATATTTGAATTGAAGAAGTTATTATCCTTTTCTTTTTCTTATTTCACTGATAAGATCTTCTATTGTTACAAGCCTCCGGAAATCATTTCCTTCAATTACAACATCATACTCTTCATCAATCATAGCAAGGACCGAAAGGAATGCTAGAGAATCCCAGTTTTCCAGGTCACGGAATTTTGTACTTAGGGTTATATCATGATCGTTAATTTCAAGTGTCTCTTTGAAAAGATTTATAAATTTCTCTTCCATTTTAAAATGTTTTATATGTATTGAGATAATTAAATTTCAACTAAGTCCGGACATTTTAGATTGGTTGTGTTGAAAACAACTGAAGCCCACGAAAGGCCTACTCCAAACGCACAGGCTAACAGCTTTTTATTATTCAATTTGGATTTTTTCTGAGTAACAATTGTCAGCGGGATAGAGGCAGAAGAAGTGTTCCCGTAATTTCTTAAGGAATAAGGAACTTTTTCAGGTTCAATTTTCAATTTCAACCTTATCTTTTCGTTCATAAAAAGGTTAGCCTGGTGAAAAATGAAATAATCAATATTTTCTTTATTAATTTCGAAATGTTCCAATATAGCATTTACACTTTTGGGTGCCTTTGAGATACCAAAAGTAAATACTGCCGGGCCATTCAGAATGCTTTGGAGTCTGTTCCTTATTATACCTGGTTCAATTTCCACCTCTTCAAATGATTTCGCATTAAAGAAGTTCCTGAATCCACCATCTGGGATCATAATAGCTTCATGCCCTTTACCATCTGTGCCAAAATTAAACATTAAAGGGTCAGCATTAAGGTCAAATTCTACTACAGTAGCTGTACCTGCATCACCAAACAGAGGATAGGTACTTTTATCTTTGGGGGATTTTGTCACTGTTGTTGTATCTCCTGCAAGAAGAAGACCTTTTTTCATGGTGCCTCCGGAAATCAGAGAAGAAATGACTGATAATCCGTAAATCCAACCTGAGCAACCGAGTGAAATATCCAGGGCATAACAGTCAGTAGTAAGTTTGAGGCGTTCCTGCAGAATACAGGCTGTTGCCGGGAGAATATAGTCAGGTGTTTGAGAGACAAAGATCAGACAATCAATCTCTTCAGGCTTCCAGCCAATTTCTTCGAGAAGTTTAAGCGAGGAATAATAGCACATATCAGAGGTACAGATACCTGAGTTTTTAACCATGTGTCTAAATTCAACTCCTGTTGCTTCAATAAACTTATCGGATTCTTCCTGGTTTTGAAATAAAGGAATTCTTTTATTATCTTCATTAAAAGATGGGACGCAGGCTGAAATTCCCCTGACAGATACGTTCATGATTTTTTGAAAAGCCATATTTTAATATCCTTTATTTTTACAACTTAATCTTCTTTGCTGGATTTCCGAAATATAGTGAATCATCCTTTGTGTTCCTCATAATTACTGATAATGTGCCAATTCTTGTATTATTACCAATTTTAACACCTTGTAATACAATTGATTGAACGCCGAAAAAGTTCTTGTCTCCAACTTTGCACTCGCCAGATATTCTTGTTGATGGTTGGATTACATTGAAACTTCCCAGTTTTACATCATGCCCAAGAGAAACAGCACCATTAAAAAGATTAAAATCTCCAATAGTGACATTGCAGCTCAGACGGCAGCCAAAAAAGATTAAATTTCCTTTCCCGGTTGTAAATGCATCTTTATCAAAGATATTAACGTTTGGCGCAATGATATTCGGGAAATCGATCATCGGATTAATAATTTTCGACACCAGATTTTCCAGATGAGAAGGGGTAGCGATTGCCAGAATTACAGATAAAGGGTTTTTCCATTCATTTAACTTTTTCAGATCACCCAGTACCTTCCCATATCTGTTACTTTCTTTAAGAGGGTCATCATCAAAAAATCCAATTAAATTCCACGTTGGTTTTATTTCATTGATTTGTCTTATCAGACAGGCAATTTCGCGACCAAAACCGCCAGCGCCATAAATTGCAATATTTTTCATTCCAATTTCAAAAATAATAAAACTAACTATTGCCCAAAAATGGTTCCATAGTAACTGTTTCAGATGAATCTATTCCCTGTCTGGATGAGACTTTTTTTATAGTTTGTACAATTATTCTAATATCGAGACAAAAAGAAATATTTTCAACGTAAAATATATCATATTCGAATTTTTCTTTCCAGGAAAGATTGTTCCTTCCTTTTACCTGAGCCAGTCCTGTTATACCGGGTCTTACCTCATGACGTCGAGCCTGCCGCTTATTATAAAGAAGCAGATACTTTATTAAGAGCGGCCGTGGACCAATAAAGCTCATATCTCCTTTTAATACATTAATAAGCTGAGGGATCTCATCAAGGGAGGTTGACCGAATAAATTTACCAAATCTGGTAATTCGTTGTGAATCTGGTAATAATTTTCCATTTTCATCAGTTCTGTCTGCCATGGTTTTGAACTTAATAACTTCGAAGATACGCTCATTCATCCCAGGTCGTGCTTGCAGAAAAAAGGGATTATGTCTATTTATAATGAGTATAAGAAAAATAATCATAAAGAAAAGTGGTAACAACAGAACAATTCCAATCAAACTTCCGAGTAAATCAAAAAAACGTTTCAAGTGATGCTTATACATTATTGAAATGTTTATTTATTATACAATAGGAAGTATCTACAGTATAATTTCTTAACAAATGTTCGTATCCATTTTGTCCCATTTTCTTACGTAATTCGGGATTATTTGAAAGTTTAGAAATATTCTGATTTAAAGCCTGAAGGTTTCCAGCTTCCGACCATATCCCAAAGTTATATTCTTCCATTATTTTTCCAATATCAGTATTTTTATCTGTTGCAGCTATTACAGGCATTTTACATTCCAGGTAGGAAAGTAACCTGGAAGGAAAATTTGGGATTGTAAAACGGCTATCGAGAAAGATCATTCCAATGTCGCATGATTGCAGAAGCAAGTCGTATTCATGTTTTGGCAATTCTGAAAGAAGCAGAGCATTTTGAGGTTGTTTAAGACGGAACCAGGAATCAATTTTGAAATATTCTGTCCCGGAACCAACAACTAAAAAGAAAATTCCGGTTTCTTCTTTCCGCGAGTTTAAAAATTCGATTATAAAATCAACTCCTTGTGGTTTTCCCAAATTACCACCATAGATAAATACAATTGCATCAGATGGAATATTATAGTGTTGCCGTATTAATGATTTTTGCTCCTGAGTTATATTCGTCTCAAGCGGACCATGGCTATTAGGATTAACTTCTACTTTGTCAGGTTTGATTTCTGGATTGTGCTTCAGAATATACGCCACACTTGCTTGTGACATGCAACCGATATAATCTGAGATTTCATAGAGTTTCTTTTCTTTTTTAAGGAAATATTTATGAAGCAACCCCCCTTTTTTAATCAATCCAAGGTCAACAGCATTTTGTGGGAATATGTCTTTAAGCAGAAGATAAGAAATAGCTCCATCTTTCTGTTTAATATAATTAACCAACATTGTAAAAGTTATAGGTGGAGTAGAATACATAACCAGGTCAAACTTAATTTCTGAAAAAAATCTTTTTATTCCTCTCAAAAATTGATAGTTAATAATCAAGACCGCTAGCCATTTCTCTAATGCATTAGATTTCTGAATATTGAGAGTCCTAATCTTGAGTATCACAATTTTGTTTCTTTTTATTAGAGTTGCCCTCTGTTTGTATCTGCGTTCTATTGGTGTAGTAATAAATACGTCATGCCCTTCATCACAGAATTTGCGCATCAAATCAGAATAAATCCCTCTATCTGAAATCCCATTGATGCGGGAAATTGTTAGAAAAAGTATTTTCATTTTAAAAACTTATTCACTGAAGAATTATTTATATGAAATCTTATCAAAGGTTTTAATTCTCAGGTTATATGTTTAAAAACAGAAGTTGATTTTTTAGTTCGACAATGCATATAGCTTTATATCTTCATATGGCGTAAACAAAAAAGATCTTATAAATTTTTTGAAACTGTGAATATCCACTTTATCAACAAAATAACCGCTATCCGAGTACATTGGCCTCAATACTTCCACTGATTTTGTTCGTGATAACAGGTGTGTCATATGCTAATGGTTAAATACTCGTAGTAGAAAAGCTGTCAGCAAAGTTAGCTTTGACGAAGACATCTGCAATTGAGTACAGTGCTGTAAGTTCATCAATATATTAATTATGAGATAATTAAGTTAATTATTACGCTCCTATTCCTAATTAAAAAATGCTATTAAGTGCGATTTTCTTAACTCAATTTAATTTTCTCATATACTCAAGAGCGTCCCCTGAACTCATGAATTCAACGTCCGGCCATTTTCTAACGATTGCTTTTAATAGCTTTTTTAGTTCAGTCAAGCCATATACTCTGTTAACCGGGCTAATCCCACCCACAAAATTAACACGGTGAGTGCATATATTTGCCGGTTTATACCATCTGAATGCCCCAGCAATCTGTTTCATAGTCAGGTCAATGTTTTTATATCTCACATCAGTTGGCTCAAACGCACAATTACGGGTATAATATGTTAACCCCCCAGGTCCCTTTTGACCGGTAATGAAGTGCCTGTATTTTAATGCCCCCCCATTAACAGGATAGGGCATGGAGTGGCTCACATGTAGAAACTTAACTCCTGATTCTGCAACTACATCTTCAAAGTCTGGATGAAAAATACCATTGCTTGGGACAAACACCCGTGGAATATAGCCAAATATCTCTTCAAACAATGTAACTCCTTGTTTTATTGAAATCTTTAGGAATTGTTTTTGACTGTCAGAGTTAAAATAAAATTCCGGTCTGAACCCGAGAGCAGCAGGATTAATACCGGGAACCTCAAGGGATACAACGCCATTATTAAAAGCTACCAATAGATTCTTATTTCCTTCCCTCAGCTTCTGAAGCCATAGCTGAACAGTTATATGGTCTCTCCCATGTAACTCCGGAACAAAAATGCCGGCACGCATCCCCTCTCTCCATAAATTAAAAATACCATCACATCTTCCAGATTTTAAAAGTGTTGACGTATACTTTTCGAAGTAATATTCCGTAAAATCCGATTGTCTGATTTTCTCAAAATCAGGATTTGCAGTGTTTGTTACCGGGGTCATTATTGCATTATGACCATTCTTGTCCTTTACACTAGTTAAAACAGCAAAAAGCTGCTCGAGGTCTTCTTTTGTTTCAAGCGTATCATACCTGAATCTGCTTTTATCAATTGGCAGACCTGCTTTCAGCAATTCCTGATATACATCCCTGGAAGGCACCCTGATGCCTCCCCAATCATCACATTCAACAATAATAATCTTTCTGGAGGTTCGCCAACCAGGTATATTTTTTAGATCAATTATAATATTTTGATACAGGCCAATTGGCGGCATAGCTCATAAAAAAATATCCATGAAAACTTTTGCAGCTTTCTTTAGGCGTTCTGAGTACTCTTCATAAATTACATTATCCAGATTTCTTTGCGGGTAATCAATAAGAATGGATGCTAATTCTGAAGGGTTATACGGATCAAAATATACTCCACCTTTACCAAGTTGCTCAATATTTACAGGCAGACTGGAAGCAATAACCGGAACCTGAAGTGAGATAGCATCTTCAATAACTGTGCTCCATCCTTCGAATAAGCTGGGCTGAATAACTGCTTGTGAATATTTCATTAATAGTAATTGCTCTTTTCTTGGAATAACTCCCAAAAACCTGATCTGGTTATTAAGCTGATTTTCTTCAATTAGTTCGTGCAAATCCTTAATATATGGAGATTGAGTTTTATCCGGGAATCGTCCTGTAAGAGCAAAATGTACAAATATATCCTTCTCTTTTAACAAAGCAAGTGTCTGAAACAGAATTTTATGATTCTTATGTTTATGAAATTGATTTGAGATCATGAAATACTTAGCAGGTAATTTGTATTTCGATTGGAGTTCTTTTATATCCATACCCTCCAGGCTATTAACAACCGATACAAAATGGAAAATATGGATTTTTAAATTATTATGAAGCCTGAAAAACTTAGCAAAATCATCGGCCACGACCTGACTTGAAACCACCAGGTCTTGAGAATTCCTTAACATAAATTTAATTCTGGCATTTCTTTCAAGGATCTTTCTCCGTGTAAAAAAATCAGGGTAGTATTTATGCTGCAAATCGGCATACCAGCAAACCAATTTGGTTTTTGTTTTCGTTCTTGTCGGGTAATCATGAAGGGGATACAAACCATCCAGATCATATTGCTTCAGAATTTCATCGACAAAGACATTTTTTCTGAAAATCCAGGACTGTAGATAACAATTATAAACTGAAGGGTATCGCCACTCTACTGCTTTGAAAAAAGGGTAGCTGACCATATCAACAAACTTTTGAAGGTCAGGCCTGTAAAAGAGGATAATTTCGGGTTTATTATCATCATCAAGAAAATCAAGGATTTTAATCACATTTAGTATATATATAATGCCGCCCATCCAGGATGAGCTAAAATTGAATATAATGCCAAGTTTGTATCTTTTTTTGTTAAGTAAAACCTTCATTTTAACCGTCCAGTTTAATTTTTCTTGATAAAATCTTTTTTTCATTCGGGTAATTCCAGGCATCCCATGGAAAATGTTCTCCATTGCTCCACTTGTTCCAACGCTCAAGATCAGATTTAAACATTATTTCGACCAATTTGTGGAATTTTGTTTTGGGCTCCCACCCAAGTTTATCTTGACTTTTATGATAATTGCCTTTAAGAAAGCGGACATCCAACGGTCTCATAAATCGTTCATCAATTTTTACATGATTCTTCCAGGTTAGTCCCGCAATATTGAATGAGATTTCTAAAAATTCTTTTATAGAATGTGTTTCATTAGTTGCAATAACATAATCATCAGGTGCTTTTTGCTGTAGCATCAGCCACATAGCCTCGATGTATTCGGGTGCATAACCCCAGTCGCGCTTTGCATCAATATTCCCAAGTTCAATGTAATCTTCAAGACCAAGACTTATTTTTGCAGCAGCATTTGTTATTTTACGCGTAACAAATTCTAATCCCCTAACAGGGCTTTCATGATTAAAAAGAATACCGTTACAGGCAAATAATCCATAACCCTTTCTATATATTTTAACCATACTGTGCGCATATAGTTTTGCTGCAGCATACGGGCTGGATGGATCAAAAATTGTTTCTTCCGATTGTTCTTTAAATAAGTTATCTCCGAACATCTCACTTGTTGACGCCTGATAGAATTTAGCAGTAGGTGCAATGTTTCTTATAGCTTCAAGGAACTTAACTACACCCAAGCCTGTAATTTCAGCGGAAGCCAACGGTTGTTCAAATGATGCTCCGACAAAACTTTGTGCAGCCAGATTGTAAATCTCTTCAGGTTTAGCGATTTTTATTGATTCGATTATTGAAAAACTATCCAGCAGGTCAACTGGCAATAATTCAATTTCGTCAAAAATCCCAAGATACTGTAATCTCCAGAAATTCGGTGTAGAAAGCCTTCGGTAAGTTCCAAAAACCTTGTAACCTTTATTTAAGAGGAACTTAGCCAGGTAGGCTCCATCTTGCCCTGTTATTCCTGTAATTAGTGCATGCTTCATAACTTATTTAAGTTTTAAATAAAGGTTGCTTAAAATCGGGTCTTACTAATTTACGTTAACCACTGAATGTCTAACCAGGATTATTTGCTTTAATCCAATCAATATATTTTTGTAAACCGGTTTCAAAATCAAATGAAGGTTTAAAGCCTAATCTAATAAGTTTGCTAATATCTGCTACCCAATTAACGGGATCCCCTTTTCTTCCTTCACCTGAAAAGGAATAGACGACATCATTACTAAGGAAACTAAAAAAAATTGAGACGGCATCCTTTATCATGATTTCTTTACCACTTGCTATATTAATTATCTCAGCTTTGAAACTTGAGAATTCAGATACAACCTCAATTGCCTTTACCAGATCCAGTACATATATGAAATCCCTCGATTCATTTCCTGTACCATACAATGCAAATGGGATGCCTGTTTTTGATTTTTTATATATATCCCAGAATAATTGCTTCTGCAGCCCAATACCATAGGTCGAAAAAATTCGCAAAGAGCAAGTTTGTATATTATAGAAATCATAGAACTCTTTACATATTTGTTCAGCCTGAAACTTATGAATTCCATAAGGAGAAAGTGGATTAGGTCTGGCAGCTTCCCTGACGGGTAAATGTTGTGGGTTCCCATAAACAGCAGCACTTGACAGATTTATAAATCTGCAATTAGGTTGAAATTTCTTAATTGCTTCCAGAATTCTAAAAACATTTACTGTATTTAAATAATAATCCCGCAAAGGACTTTTTATTGATTCTGTTACACTTGCAGCGCCTGAGCAATTAATGCATACATCATAAACTAATTGCTGAAATACAGCATAATAGTCAGAATTGGTGGCATCAATCAGGAAATACCGTTCTACATTCACATAATCAACAACAACATCGGCTGCCCACACTTCATGACCTTTTCCCAGAAGATAACTATACAGGTTTTGTCCGATAAAACCTTTTGATCCTATAATTATTACCTTCATTTATACTAACCTGATTAATTCCTAAACTTAAAATTAAACATAAAAATTGACTTTTCTGCTGATCAATATTTTACAATGGTCATGATTTAGTTTTAGTGAGGAGCTTTTTCAATTTTTGCCCGGATTCTTTACTGATTTTTTCGTGACAGCACTAATTTTTGGTTCAAAATTTTTCTCTGGGGTATATCTTTCTCATTCATGTTATTGATTACCAGACTATATATTTGAGATGCTGTGATTTAACATTCTTACGTTCGAAGTGCAATCAATCTTTCAAATCCTTTGATTTGTTCATCTTTTGTCGTGCAAAACTGAGGTAACTCTATTTTTATCCTGGTTTTCAGTTCTTTAACCCATGCAGCGGTTTTAATAATTTTAAGCTGTATGGTTTTCATCGTTGCGTTGGAATACTCGCTTCCTCTTAATACCTGTTTTTGTAATGTATGTATGAGTATGTACGCCATGGAATGCAGAAACAAACGAAACTGGTTTACCGTAAACTTGGTACAAGATGATCGGTCAGACTTGAGGTACAACTTATGATCTTTAATGCGAAGCTCCATCGAACCACGAGCACAGTAGCCTTTCTCGTATAAATCACGGGTACGAAAATCGGCCAGACTAGTGACGATGTACCGTATGTTGGTTCCCATTGTGCTTACCTCAACTTTAACAATAACTCGTTGGTAATTTTCCCAGCTACCAGCTTTGTACATAAATGAATGGTAACGTTTAACCGGCTTTTGGTATTGATTAAACTCTCTCTGAGCACTTTCGATGGTTACCTGTGCCAGTTCATGGAGCTTTACATTGCCCGTCAACCCAGTAATAAAGCCAACATTAGGTTGGATACTGGACCAATCCATGAAATCTTTCGATGCGAAATGGCTGTCGCCACGCACTTTAATTTTTGTTTCCGGCCACTGCACACGAAGGTATGATACCAGTTTTTGTAATAGTCTGGCAATGTTGACTTGTTTATTCCGGCGGCCGGGTTTTAAAATGGTGGTTATCAGCTTTCCCGATAATCCTTCATAAATATGTAATGGCATGTAGCAGTACTCGTTGTAATAGTTGTTGAATAATGCCAGTTCTTGTTGTCCATAGGTATCATTGTTGGTATCATCACAATCTAAAATGATGACAGAAGGTGCTTTTGAGTATGAATTTATAAATATGTCTACCAAACACTCGCCCAATCGAAATAGATCGGTCTTTGTAACTGTGTTTTCCAGTCGACTCATTGTAGGCTGAGATGCTAAATCATTATCGCTTTGAGGTAACCGGCCTGCACACATTTTGAATATCATATCTTCACGCAGGTCATTGCAGTCATTGCAATCTTCATAACCAGCTGCTATCTGAAAAACTCGTTGTGTCAATAGTTCCTTAACTGAATGATCTATATAACGTTGGTCCCTTTCATCATGTATACAGTTACTAGCTGAGGATATGAGGTTTAGCTGGCTATCAAGCTCACGAAGAAGTAATAATCCGCCATCGCTGCTTATGCGATCACCATTAAAACTAAGTTCAATATTTTTACCGTGTATCGGAAAAAGGTTAAGTTCTTGTGCGAAATTTTCTGTATTTTTGTTTATCATAATAGAGGGGGGCGTTTTTGTTGTAAGCACTTCAAATATAACTAATTAAGTTGTAAATGAAGAACAAAACCCCCCTTTTTATGAATAATTCAGGCTAAAATTTTAAATGACTCTAAACACTGAAAGCTTTTTTTAACAAAAGTATTTTACTCTATAATAAACTTATAAAAAGCTTCACAAATCTTCTCATTTGAAAATTTCCTAATGCTCTTCCTGGCATTTGATCCAAGTTTTTTCCTGAGATTTTCATCTGCCATCAGCTTAGCAAGCTTTGACTCATATTGGATATAATCATGAATAGGTATCAGGTATCCATCATACTCATCTGTAATCATTTCGGAAGGGCCAGCCACACAGTCAAATGCAATTACCGGTAACCCTGCCGCCATTGCTTCTCCGATTACATTGGGAAAACCCTCGGAAGTTGAGGTAAAAGAAAAAATTGAGCTTCTAAAATAGATTTCTTCTATATTGTCCTGTTTCCCTGTAAAAACAACTCTATGCTCAACATTAAGTTCTTTAGCCAATCCTCGTAGTCGTTCCATATGATGCTGTTTCAGGTGGTCATAACCAACAATCATTAATTTCCATTCAGGAAAGCTCACTTTTGCAAACATTTCAATTAATTTATCCTGGTGTTTTGTCTTTATTAAACGACCTACCATCAGGACGATCTTTTCTCTTTTAAATTGCAGCTCCTCATTGTCAAAATTCCTTATGGGATTACCAATTACAGCAGTATTATGATGTTTATGATATGTCATATATATTTCCTTTGCTTTTTCAGTCTGAAATATGAGTCCCTTTGCCCTAGGGTAAAGCCAATGGCGCAGTTTATCATGAAACAAACCAAGACTTTTATCCGGTTGACTCCGGTCGGAAACAAATACGGAATTTTTTAATCCAAATGTGGACAATAAAACAAAATTGTTCCAGTATTCACCAAAACTTAGGACAGAAAAAGGAGAAATATGCCTGATCGTGTTTCTGAGATACTTCATGGTTTTAAGAGTGTACCAAATTCTTTTTCTATTATTAAAAACAAATGACGGCTTGTGAATAATTATATTATCAGGAACTTTATAAAATAATTCCTGTTTAATGCCATACATTATCAAATGAACTTCGAGATTAGGTTTTTTGCAGAAGTATGTAGCTAATTCGCTCATTACTCTCTCCATTCCTCCGGCCTGGAGTGACGGGATTACTAGACAAAGCTTCTTCCTTTTCACCTCTCGTTGTTCCTACTTATATTACTGAATTTTCCCTTTCTGTAAATCTCAACTTTTTCACATTTCTGAATCTAAAGATTACAATTATTCTATTTGTTAATCATTACTTTTACAAGAGTTGTATTTAAGTTCAATTGGGAATAGATTTATATATGATTTGCCTATAGATTTGAAGCAGCAGATACCTTAAAGGTGTAAGTAAAGAGGCCTTAAAATAATCAATGGAAGCTTTTTCATCCACCTCAACTTTTACGTTCTCAAATTTTTCCAGGAAAAAATCAAGAGAAACTAACCAAGTTATTCTTTCCAGATAATCAATATTATTATTTGGGAAATTTCTAACTAATTTGATTAAGACTTTTATCGCATCTGGATTAAATAGATTCAAGTTTTTGATTCTATCTGAAAGCACTTTTGACTCAATTTTATCAATTAAATTATTTTGAATAAAATGAGAATAGGAATGGTGGGATTCTAAATATTTGTCAGGTTGTCCTCTAAATGTACCAAAAGGTAATCCAGTCCGGGCCCAGGGTATATCATCAAGAGAAGTCCTAAATAATTTCATCATATGCATGTAAATAGAATCGTTCCTCTGCTTAACGTCAAAACTCCACATAAATTGATAAACAGAAGGACATGTAAAAACCTGATAAGTTGGGACTACTTCATTTAATAGTTCAATGCAAGGATTTAACATTCTTCTCATATAGTGAAGCTGGTAATCCAGTTCATTTTTTTGATAAGATTTGGAATCTGTATAGCGTTTATGATATTGATAAATATCTTCATTCCATAGGTTTTTTAGTTTCTTATATTCTCTATGTTTAATTAAATTCCCAAAATTTTTGAATCCCTTGTTAATAGGAGTTAAACGATGTACGTGTACACCCTGGTATTCAGCTCTTCCAATGCCATCTCCATAACTACCAACCAATAAAACTTCATCGTTAATATCTTTTTGAATTTGTGGAATTGCATGAAGGTGAATACCTGAATATTCACAGCCTCTATGACCGGCGACTTTGAAATTTTCCCACAGGTCGGATGATGAAACGGTATAATGTTTCCACAACCAATTTAAACGTTTAGTAATCACCTCTGCATAAACAACATCTCTACAACCATCATTACCCCAGGTATATGCTGTTACTTTTCCAATTTCTAATTGCCGGGTTTTTATTAAATAATCTAGAACACCTGCAACCATGCGGCTATCCATACCACCACTCAGCAAAATTCCAATTTGCTTTGCCTGACCAATATATCCTATGATCTCTTCACATAATAGTTTAAATAATCCTTCCGCAATTAATTCCTCCTTTTCACACTTCTCACGATGCGTTGGAGTATCTGCAAAATTCCACTGAAATGATTGCATATTGTATCTTGCCATCCAGGGTGATTTATACATATTCTGAATAATCGTTCGATCACCAAGCATAAATCTATTATTTAAAACTTCAATAATGGCAATTGGATCAATTGCAAGTTGCGAATCAAATCGAGTAATTAAATTTGAAAAATTGTTGTTAATGATTATTTCTCCAATTTGAGTCTTAAAATAATAGGGATTAAAGAAACCTAAATGGTCATAGTGCTGAAATGGATCACTATTCATAATAGATGTTTTTAGATTCAAATTAAGTTTTTGCTAGAAGAACTTTATATGTATCCTCTCACCTCTAAGTTTAATTAATTAACTCCTTATTTCTGTCGAAAGCGCCAAATATGGCTAGTAAGCTGTTTTGCCAAATCTTTGCTTGGCATATTCCTTTTGATCCGCCTGTTAATAACTGTTTCACCTTTTTTTCTTCAACGACTTCCTTTCTCAATCTATGTGCCTTACTTATTTAATAAACCATAAAGAATTCCTTTATATATTTTTTAGCTGGTTTTTCGTTATGAGATAATACCTTTCCAAGAAAAGACTTATCATATGCATGTTATTTTAATGTCCAGTGATTTCTTAAGCAATAGTCGTAAACCTCGTCAGTAAATTCGCTAAAGAACAAAGCTCCGTGATATTGAGCAAATCTGATAGTTGTCGCAAATAGATTAATTTCAATCATTCTCCACCTGTTCTCCGAATCATAACATAAGTCTAGTCCTATTATCCTCGCATAGAATATTTTATGAGCAATATTTAAAGATATTGTTTTTAGACCTTCAAAATCGGGTATTTTTAGTGTAAAATCAACTCCAGTATCGGGGTGTTTTAAGTATTTTTGCCCATACTTATCGATTGCAAAGCCATTTAGAAAACCGTCCTTCCTTATCATTGCAGCAATTCCACCTGCTGTTTCATTATCCAATGAGCCGCCTACTCCCATTCTTAAAACAGAGTTAACAATATGCAATTTGTTATCTGAAACAGAACGATAAATATATACACGTATCGTATTTAAACCCTGATGGTTAAATTGTTCAAAAAGAATGTGCTGTTTTATATTTTCCTGAACTAGAAAATTCTTTCTATTTTCTACAAGCGTTATTAATTCTTCATAATTCTTTGGAAAGATAATGTTTTTACCTCCATATGAATCCCTGTTCGGTTTTAAAACTACCGGATAAATAATATTTCTTGCTATGGACTTTACATTGTTGAAGGAAATAGGATTCAGATTTTGATCTAACCATTCTCCATCAACATTGTGAAAATGATCACGCGGGAAAATATTACCAGGAAACAAACGATTATAAAAACTTTTATATGTCAAATATTCTGCTGTAGATGTTTGATTCAGAGTTGGCTCAATGTCAGCCATATAGATCTCTTCCGGAATAAATTTGGGATTAGAAACGCCTGAGATGTTTTTGCAAACCCTTAATGTTGCCAGATTTATGTTTCGTTGGAAAGGTTGCCAGTACAGGTTATGTGCTTTTTCAATGGATTTTTCAGTATGATTATTATATTTCGGATGAAGCTTAAATACTCTTCTAAACCGTTTATTCCATAAAATTCTTGCACCTCTTCTTAAAGAGTAATATGCTAATATTTTTTTTAATCGTTGCTTTGTAGAGAGGTTTTTACTGAAAAGAATTTTTAAATACATATTTTAAAAAACTAAGTTGTATCATTATTTATTATTCTTCCTAATTTATCAGAAGTCATAAACTCAACATCTGGCCATGTTTTGAGCGTTGAAGTAAATAACTGATATAACATCTTCAAGGATCTATCACGATTGGTTTGGTCAATAAAACCAACATAATTAACACGATGACTGCAGATCACGGCTGGCTTGTACATTCGAAAAGCTATTGCCATATCAGATAGGCATCGACCGACGGGATCTTTGATTCCTAATCTAAATAATGAAGGTTCAAAGAGTGAATTCCGTACCATATAGATTTGCCCAAGGTTGTTTTTCTTTCCCAAGAAAAATGTATGATATTTAAGGTTACCTCCCGACACCGGCTCACAAATTTTACGATTTCCCTGAAAAAACCTTATCCCTTTTTTGAGAACAGCTTCATTATAATCAGGACTCCATATGAAATTAGGAGGAATGATTGTTTCAGACCTGTATCCGAAAAGTATTTCAAATATATCCAGACCTTCCAGGAAAATGGCAAGTTTTTTCTCTTTGTCCTCAGACGAACTGTACATTGTTGCCTCCACAAATAGGTTACCCTTTACAACAGGTCCCCTGGGAATACTTCCAGGCATCTGGTTTTCAAACCCAAAATGTGCATCACGATCACCTCTTCTGAGAGCTTCCATGAAAAGACTTACATTCAGATGTTCTCTCCCATGATATTGTGGGAAAAATATCTTATTATGAATCCCTTGTTGCCATAAAGAAAAATTCTGAGAATGATTGGGATATCTCTTGAAGGTTTCAGTTATTAATTCATAATAATAATTTTCAAATTTGCCCTGTTTAATTTTCTCAAAATCCGGGTTAGCCACCACACAATTTGCTGTTATTACCGGGGAGTTGCCATTTTTGTCCTTGAATTCGGTTAGGAGATCAAAAAGCAATTCAAGATCTTTCTGACTTAATAATGAATCATATCGTTCATAGGCTATTTTATCAACTGGGTAACCTGTTTTAAGACATTTTTCGTAGACTGTTTTTGACGGCATTCTTATGCTACCCCAGTCATCAGATTCAATGATAACAATTTTCCGGTTTGTACGCCACCCGGGTATATTGGATATTGCTTTTTTTATACTCCTGATAATAAGCATGTTTTATTTATTACTCTGAGTGAATTCTCAAGATTCAAGATTGCAATTTTTCTATGATATTATCTATGGCTGAGTCTTTAGAAAAGTTCTTTTTCCCAATATCCGAAATATATGAACGATTAAATACTTTTCCTAAAAAATTAATAAAATCAAACGATTCAGGATCTTTTAATTCACTCTCTTTAATAAGTACTCCCAGATCATACTTAATGGTGAAATCTGAGTAGTCTCCAATGCCTTCGGATATTAAAACAGGTAAACCGCAGAGTATATATTCGGCAAATTTAGTTGGAGAAGCTACATTATTCATGATGGTGTTTTCTCTGAACAGAATACCGTAATCAGCCGCATTCAGATACCTATAAACTTCATTATTTGGTACAGCGAAAGATAAAACATGAGTTTTTAATTCTGGGAAATCACCCAATATTTTTTCAAGGCCAGGTGAATTCTTTGTCAGACATATTAACAATGAGTCCTTTTTGTACTTAATTAATTGACTAAAGAAAGCGAACATCCTTTCAGTCAAATGCCATTCCATGTCAATCCCTCCTGAATAAATGAAAACTCTGGTTTGTTTATTTATCATCAAAGCTCGACTGAGTTCATTTCTGATATCTAAATTTAAATAGAATTTATCAGAGTCTGCGAGACAAGGATAAAGAACAAATTTTTTATCATATAAGTTAAATGTATCATGAAAATATTTCTGAAGGGCATTGGAAACAACAAAAATTTTGTCTGCGGCAAGCAAAGTTCTATATTCTAGGTAATAAACATGTGAAATAGTTTTAAATTTGTTAAGAGAGAAATCATTTTGTTTTTTGGCTACATATTTATGTTCCTCTCCACCAGCGCCTCTAGCATCGTAGTTAAAAATTATTCTTGCCGGCAAAATTCTTTTTAAAAGATCAATTTCTCTTCCAAAAAGTCCTCTTGTAAAGATTAGAATTTCATTATTGTTGGTTAAGTACTTTAATAGATGTAAATATAAAACAACAACATTTAGAAAAACAAAGAAACTTTTCGATGGGAATAAAATTAAAAATCCCTTATAAAGAAAAGTATTATTTTTAATGCTTTTAATCTGTTTTAAAATAAATTTTAAATTACGTGTTTCTTTAATATGAAAAACCTGGTATAGATCAAAAACTATTTCATGCTTATGATACAATTCCAACCAATCAATTACCTGAGTACGATAAATAGTACCATCGAATTTTAAATTACTTAAATAAATAAATCTTCTGTTTTTCATACCATAAATAGAACTTAAAAGTCAGACTCTACTTATGAGGATTGCTAATCGAGATATCACAATCTACCCGAGTGTAAACTTTTTCAAAAATACTTATAGCTAATAAAGCTGAAATCAAGGCAATATTCTGGATTAGATCTGAACTGCTAAATGCCTTAACCGCAAAACCCAATATAAGCAATAAGTATAATGTACCATTTTCAGTTTGATCCAACATTCTATAATTGCTTCTTTTTTTCGCAATATAAAATGTGAAAAAGATAAGTGTTAACATGAATATTCCCCCCTCTGCCATTATTTCCAGTAAGATATTATGGGGATAGCTTCTATATTCTCCATTATGTGCAAATCCACCGATCCCGTTTCCCAGGAACGGTTTTTCATTAAATATTCTTATAGCTTCTTCGTAGCCTTCTGATCGTCCGCCGACTGTTTCAACTATATCCTTATTGAGAAGATAATCGGAGATAAAAGGGATATTTGAACGCTCAAAGATAGTTATTAACAAAATAGAAAAAATAACAAAAAATATAACCTGGCCTGATTTTAGGGATTTTAAATTACTTATAAAGTAAATAAATAATACTGCAACAATTCCATAAATCATTTGTCTAGCCCCGGCTAACAAACTTAAATAAAAACATAAAATTATAAGGAACGGATGAAACCAATTAAACTTTTTGATTGAAGCTAAAAGAAAAATAATCGAGAATAAAGAAAGAGATCCGAATTCATGATATCCAGTAAAGCTTATAGTTGAATTAGTTGATTCTGGCAATCCGTATCGGATAAAGCCAAAATCATAAAAATTCATGGGACCAGGAATAATATTATTTTGAATTCCGATTTTAGCTAAAAAAATAAAAATAAAGTTGAGAAACAATGCAAATCGGAGATTATTAAATTTGTCAGATTTAATATACGCAGCGAAGAACAAAAAATATGCAACCCCATTTAATATAAGTAATAGAATTTTTTCCGCTGAATAACGGCCTTTGGGCGCGTAAATATAAGTAACCAGAAATCCAGTAAAAACAATAAAAAGGGGAACTAAAGATAGAATTATTTTATAGCGCCACTTCCATATATCTTTCAGAATAAGCATAATACCGGTAAATAGTAAAAGTAGTAATGTATCATACCCCATTCTATATATGACCTCAACAATCATGATTCCAGGGAAGAAAATCAAAATAAAAGACATTTCAATTTGTGAACTTTTATATACCAATATAACAAATGCTAAATAGTAAACGAAAAGAGGTATATAACCAAGGAATAAATCTAAAGTAAAAATTAATAGACAAATAATTTCAAACTTCTCGAATGTTGTTATCTGTCTATTGGATTTATCTATCATATGGGGGAAAAGCTGAAAAGATAAAAATAATATATACCTTAAGTATTTTGATTTTCATAAAACCAGTTTATAAATTAAGTATTTGAAGTAAGCTGTTAGAAATTTCATTTAAGTTGTGATTTTTTTTTGCATGATCATAACACTTTATGGAGATTTCAATTTTATTAATTATAATCTGGCTGATAGCTTCCTTAATATGGATTCTTTTGTGACTGTTTTTTACTAAATCTATCCCCCCCAGGCAATAGCCAACTCTGTCGTAGAACCATAAACCATATCCGGTATCATCGGACAAATCTTGCGAAAAAACAGGGACACATTTACTAGCAGCTTCGATTAAAACTGTACCCATGCCACAGACAATATCATATTTGGGATATTCACTTTTAAGAACTTCATTTTCTAAATTTAATAATACAGATATGTTATTATAATCCTTAACATCTCCAAGAATACTGCTCAACCATAAAGGATAAGAGTTTATACCGGGTACCAAAGCTCCAATAATAGTAAGGTAAATAAAAGAACTTTCTTTAGCTAAGTTTACAAGTGGCAATAATGTAAGTGTCTTCCATTCTTCGTTTAACCGGCCAACCCATAGTATTTTTATTTGATTTTTTTTTACATATGGAGACGGGATTTCTGGTAATACATTATCAATAAAATCTGCTACTGGCAGAAAAATTGGCCTCCTTATTTTGATATTATAGTACTTTTCAATAGTGTTTTTACCTTCTTCATCCATCAGGAAAATTGTTTCTCTTTTAATTAACAACTTTAGGTATAAACAAACAAATCTTTTCAGTAGTACATGATTTTCAAATCTACAAAAATGATTTGGCTGCAAACTCCAAAAGTAAATTTTCTTGCCGAGAAATGTAAGCAATATGAAATACAATTTTAACCAATTATTACCAGAAGTAATTACTATGAAATTCCTCTTAAATATTAGTGAAACAACCCATCTAAAGAAGTTAATCTTTTTAACCTTTATGTTATTTTGAAAAATAAATTTTTCATTAGTTTTATCATAGCCAATTATTCGTTCTCCAACAATTTCAGCATCTATTTTATTATTAGTTAAGGCATAACAATATCTTGTGAATAGAGATTGCACTCCTCCAATGCCAGTGGTCGGGTAATAGAAGTAGACTTTCATTTGATCATAAACGGTTTTGATGGCACGTTAACATTAAATAGTCGATCCTTATAAAATCAGTTTTAACAATAATTTATCTGGAGCTGGTAATTCCTGACCAATCTTTCGATAAGTTCATTTAAGACACAGATAACAGATTCACGGATTTTCCGTAACATCTTCATCATATTGAATGCTGCTCCAGCCAAAAGTGTGTTAATCATATCACCCTCAACGCCTTTGAGGTAATTTCTCAGCATCCAGTGATCTTGTTTTATATGTCCGATTATTGGTTCTATCGATGCTCTTCTTCGGAACCGCTCTCTGTCTCTTGTTTTCTGGTAAGCGGTTTTTCCTATTCCTGATCCTGGTATTTTGATATTAACTCCA
>Ga0326726_10000670_pt1 | contig 31202 bp, 39 predicted proteins | sample MHFenrmetagenome_2_FD_207603 | JGI IMG/M metagenome (GOLD analysis project Ga0326726, IMG submission 207603) | Lab enriched peat soil microbial communities from Michigan Hollow, Ithaca, NY, United States - MHF15MN | ecosystem: Environmental > Terrestrial > Soil > Wetlands > Peat | place: USA...
GAGTCGATCCATGGTGTCCCGCTCGCGAAGGTCAAGGATTTTGCCCGCCAGTATGCCAAGGCAAAGAACGCGGTCATCATCTACTGCCTCGGCATCACCGAGCTGACCACCGGTACCGACAACGTCCGTTCGATGGGCAACCTTTCGATGCTCACCGGCAACATCGGACGCCCGGGTGTGGGTGTCAACCCGCTCCGCGGCCAGAACAATGTGCAGGGAGCCTGCGACATGGGTGCATACCCGAACGTTTTCTCCGGGTACCAGGCTGTCGCAGTTCCCGCTAACCGTGAAAAGATGGAGAAGCTATGGTTCCTGAAGGAAGGTTCCCTTCCCGAATGGTACGGTTCAACCCTGACTGAACAGATCAACCAGGCCGGGGATCCCATCAAGGCGATGTATTTCATGGGTTTGAACCCCGTAGTCTCCTACCCGGATTCCAACCATGTGATGAGACAGCTTGACAAACTCGATTTCATGGTTGTGCAGGATATCTTCTGGAACGAGACCTGTGAGTATGCGGATGTTGTCCTTCCCGGTACCTGCTTTGCAGAAAAGGACGGGACGTTCACCAGCGGCGAGCGGCGGGTCAACCGCGTCCGGAAGGCTGTTGACGGTCCCGGTGAGGCGAAGTATGACTGGGAGATCATCGGCCTGCTGGCGAAGAAGATGGGCCTCAAGGGTTTTGACTGGAAGTCTGGAAAGGACGTCTGGGACGACATGCGGGCATGCACCCCGGGCCAGTTTGGTGTAACCTACGAGAAGATGGAGAAGCCCGAATCTGTTCACTGGCCCTGCCCGACCATCGAGCACCCGGGGACGCCTATCCTCCATAAAGAGAAGTTCTCCGCAGCAGATGGTCTGGGCACGTTCTTCGGTCTTGAGTACCGCCCGCCGGCAGAAGTGGCGGACAAGGACTACCCGTATACGCTCATGACCGGTCGTGTGATATTCCATTACCACACCAGGACCCAGACCGATCGATGCAAGGTGTTGCACTACGAAGTGCCCGAGTCCTTCATCGAGATGAACACGAAGGATGCGGCCGAGCTCGGTATCAAGAACCTCGAGAAGATCAAGGTGCGCAGCCGCCGTGGTGAAATCGAAACAATTGCACGGGTGAGCACGGATATCGCTCCTAAGGTACTGTACATGCCGATGCACTTCCATAAGGGGGCAAACACGCTCACCAACACGGCCCTCGACCCGCTGTCCAAGATGCCGGAACTCAAGCACTGTGCTGTTGCAATCGAGAAGATCGCGGAGGCGAAGTAAATGACCAAGAAAGGCGATATGCTCTACGCATGGACAAACGATGCAGAGATCCAGAAAAAGGCCGAACTGGGTGGAGCGGTCACCAGCCTGTGGAAGTTCGCACTTGAATCCAAGATGGTTGATGCTGTACTGGCTATCACAAAGGGCGTCGATCTCTATGATGCCAAACCGGTTATCATAACCGATCCTGCCAAACTCAAAGATACTGCCGGCTCGCTTCACTGCGGGACCTTACTGTTGCCAAAGCTCATCAAGAAATATATGAACGGTGCTTTAGACAAGAAGATTGGTGTGACTGTCAAGGGCTGTGACATGATGGGATTCTACGAGCTTGCCAAGCGTAAACAGATCAATCTTGACAATATCATCATGATCGGGGTCAATTGTGGTGGATCGGTCAGCCCGGTTATGGCACGGAAGATGATCACCGACAAGTTCGGGGTCGATCCCGAGACCGTTCACAAGGAAGAGATTGATAAGGGCCAGTTCATCATCGAGTACGAAGGCGGGCACAAAGGCATCTCCATGGATGAACTGGAAGAAGCCGGGTACGGGCGCCGGTCCAACTGCCGCCGCTGTAAACTAAAGGTCCCCCGGCAGGCTGACCTTGCCTGCGGCAACTGGGGGGTTATCGGTGACAAAGCCGGAAAAGCTACCTTTGTTGAGGTATGCAGCGAGAAGGGTGCAAGCCTCCTGAATGGCGCGGTGAAATCCGGTATTCTTGTGACTGAAGCAGCCAATCCCAAGGGCCTTGAGATCCGGGGCAAGGTCGAAGGTGCCATGTTAAAGCTCGGTGACAAGTGGCGCAAGAAGGATTTCGAGGGACTTGGTGAAGGCAAAGAGCGGCTCAAAAAGATTATGACGGAAACCGCACGGTGTATCAAGTGCTACGGGTGCATCGATCAGTGTCCGATCTGCTACTGTGTCGAATGCACCACAAAAAATCCTGCAATGGTGCCTCCAGGTGTACTGCCTGTTGCCTTTATGTTCCATCTCATCCGTTATGCACACATCGCTGATTCCTGTGTGAACTGTGGACAGTGCGAAGAAGTCTGCCCGGCTGAGATCCCGAATGCACTCTTCATGCACGCACAGCAGGTCGAACTCGAGAAGATGTTCGGTCATGTGCCAGGCGTAAACATGGAACTCCCGCTTCTTGCACTGGTCGAGGAGAAAGAGGAGCGTTCACGGTTGCTCAACACCGGCAGTGATATGATCTTCGAGAATGTATTCAACCCAGTGGGGAAATAATAACGGATTTCTTCCCTTTTTTCAATCACAAATACTATCAGCTGGACTTAGGATCCAGCGGGAAGAGGTGCCAAGTGAAATTCCTCGAGGGTATTATTTTCCGATAAACAACGGCATACACCTGTTTGCGAACAGTCATACCCGCCAGTTTTTTCCAGTATTGTTTTGTATGCGGGTGATTTGATGAGAGAGATAAGTGTGCAGATCCGCGGATCATCCAGCATTTCACGCTTCACGGCAAGTTCGTAATCTTCGTTTGCAATCGGCACGAACTGGAGATCGTAGGTTTCGGCTACACTGGATGTACAGACACCAGCATCGGCAAACCCGTTACGGATAGCTGCAGCAACAGCCTGGGGACCATTCACCTCATGAAGATACCCATCGATCCGTGATGGTTCTATGCCCCGCGAACTGAGCAGGGCGTCAAATACTATGCGGGTCGGCGTACCCTTTCGCGTATTGATGAACCGGACTTTGAACAGATCCTCAAAGACAAGACCATCACGGGATGCAATACCCTGTTCGATTGTTGCAATGTGGATAAAGGCGATATCCTGTGCCTGCAGGTGCTGCATCAGGAACCGGGACTCTGGCAATAACGATAACGCTGGCAGGTCCATCGGGGCGGCATGACATGCATTTCGCTTAAGTGCAAGAAGAGCACCCATATTCCCCACATTGCTTGCGTGAATGAACAACCCCTCATTATGGACGAGATTGGCAAGTTCTTCTATTGCGGGGTCTAATGAGCCAGAGAGGATAAGCGTCCGCTCTATGCTACCCGGATCGGTGGTCAGGAAGACATCAAGTTCACTTTCTGCTTCGTAGCCCTCCAGCGAAGCCGGAATGTGTGTATACCCATTGGCTTTAACTGTTGCCATCTGGACCCCGTGACCCCGGTGATGGGGTATTCCCCAGAAAGTTGATCCTACGCGTCCTACAAAGACCGGGACGAATACGTCAAATCCGAGATCGGAATTAAGCGGTTGGGACAATCTGACCCGGACCGGGTACCGTGGAGCCGGTGCAAAACCCCACGATTCAAGCAGCGGCGCAGCAAACTCCCGGAGGATTGTCTGGGCTGCGAGCGGGTAACCGGGGAGCCCGAGCACCGGTTTTCCATCAACCCTCCCCAGCATCACCGGCTTTCCCGGTTTGATCGCAACCCCATGAAAGAGCAACTCGCCCAGCGAACTGATGACTCCCGCAGTAAAGTCACGAGTCCCGGCTGAGGAGCCTGCGGAGATGATAACCAGATCATTCGACCTGATTGCTGAACGAATTGAATTAGTAATTAATTTTGGATCATCGGGCACAATCGGGAACCTGGTACAGTGGACCCCCATCGTACTCAGAAACACCTCTGCCATGATGGTATTGCTCTCTACTACCTGTCCGGGCCGAGGGCGAAAACCGAGCGGGACCAGCTCGCTGCCTGTCGGAATAATGCCGATCTGTATTGCCTTGACTTCAACATGGGTAATTCCATACGTTGCAAGTGCCCCGATGTCAAACGCCCGGATGAGGTGCCCACAGGGAAGCACCAAACGGTTCTCTCTGATATCTTCGCCGGCCGGACGGATATGCTGCCATGGAGCAGCAGATTTACGTATCTGGAATCGGTCACCGGCTTCCCACGTGTCCTCAATCATAATAACGGTATCGAACTCCGGGGGTACAATATTGCCGGTATTAACCCGTGCGAAGTGATCAATCGTGACAGGTGTCTGGTCAGCTGCACCGACCGTATCCCGGCTCCGGACAGCAATACCATCCATCGCGGATATGTTTACTTCAGGAACGGTATATTTCGCATACACCGGTATCGCGATAACCCGACCTACCGCCAGCATAATCGGAATTTTTTCAATATGGCCAGGATTGGGAAAAGACTCCTTCAGGATTGAAAGAGCTTGTTCAAATGATGTGAGTGTCAGATACCGTTTCACCATGGAGATTCTTCCTGCATCCTGGTTGCGGGAATTTCATCGTCAGATTCATTCATAATACCTGTTATTCCGAATTGTCGTTCATCGTTATGCCGGATCTCAGATAATGTAGTTGAAATGGTCAGGTTTATTCAGGATTAAAGGCCCTGAGGAAGTATTAGTATTTGCGATTGTATGTCGTTGATACCGCTTCTCTCTCAGAGTACAGATTGAACACAAATTTAATACTTTATATTTACTTTTCCTTGAAATATAATAATTTACTTTTGTTTATCCTTTTTATTGAGACAGCTGCAATGAAAAGAATTTCTCATCATGACCAATGCTGTATTTTTATCATTCCATATGTTATGGTACGTTGCATTACGGATCATTTCGTTAACGTTAAAACAACACAATAACCATCCGGCTAGATTACGACTAAAATGATACTAAATAATTTTTCAATTATGAATTGAGTAAGTAAAAGGAAATTCATTATTAAGATACTAAATTAACATAATCTTTTTATTAACCAGAATTAAATCATTATTGCCCGAGAGGGCACTGCGTCCCGTTACATTGTACCAGGTTCTAACCTTGAACAACCCTTGTATAATGTTGCCAGTCGTACCAGCTATTAATGGGGGAAAACGGGATTCCTCCATTATTCTGAAATATTGCTCAGAATGGCATAGACCTTCTTTCTAATCACTTGGCTCTATGAATAGAAATCAAGCGCATTAACCAGGCATGTGGCAACTTTTGGAATCCTGAATATTGGCCCGATCATTTACACTGAAACGGTTCGTACGCTGAACACGGGTGCGTGTAGATAGTAAACCGTTCATCGCGGGAGAAACAGATAAGAGTAATACCTGCTTTTTGTGCTGTGGCAATTCCTTTGCCCATTGCAGCGGTCCGGGAGATCACAATCGGTATTCCTGCATTTGCACTTTTCTTTACAATTGCAGCGGGCTGCCTACCGTCGGGGTCCGATGGCCTCTCTCCTCTTCTGATTTTCGGCTTGTTTTACATCTTTACTTTAAACCACTTTTCCGACGTCAGTGATACAATCTATTCCGATTTTTTTATCAATTGACACCCTAAGACAGAACCTGGCTAGTCCTATCTATCTGAATGACTAATTTAAATTGGATAACTCAGCAGCGCAGATGAAAAAAGGCTTAAGGCGATTCAGTCTAACTGCATAAGGAGGCCCTCATGAAAAAATTGTCCCTTGGTCTGGGAAAAGCGCTCAGTATAACCCTTGAACACATTAAGCCCTTGGCAGTGGAAAGTATTGAACTGGCCGAAAGTACTGACCATGTTGCTGCATCGGATCTCTATGCACTTGTAGACTCCCCGTCAATGGATTCCTCCTTAAAAGACGGATATGCGGTATTATCTCATGAAGTGGCCGATGCAACACCGGAAATGCCTGTACGCCTGAAGTTGATCGGTCTTCTGGCAGCAGGTGGGAAAAAGGATATTGAACTGAAGTCGGGAACAACGGTTCGGGTTTTGACCGGCGCCCGAATCCCGGCAGGCGCGGATGCCGTTCTGACCGAAGAATTCGCAAAACCGGAAGGCAACGATATCCTGGTCATGAATTTTGCAGAACCCGGACGAAATATCCTGCGTCGCGGGAGGGATGTGGAATCCCATAAATGTATCATAAAGCATGGCCAGCAGATATCTCCGGGAATTATCGGCCTAATCGCTGCTGCCGGACACAGCATGGTTCCTGTGTTTAAGAACCCGAAAGTAGCCATCATAGGTACCGGCGATGAGATTGTTGCACCAGGAGAGCCTCTTGCAGAGGGCAAGCTTTACGCCAGCAATATCATGACTATCAGCGCATGGTGCAAAAGGTACGGGATGAAGACCCACATGACGATAGTGCACGATGACTTTGATACCCTTACCAACACGTTGAAAACAATATCTGCAGATGCAGATGCTGTAATAACAAGCGGAGGAGCGTGGACAGGTGACCGTGACATGGTAGCGCAGGTGCTTGAAGGTCTTGGATGGCAACAATACTTTCACCGGATTCGCATAGGTCCAGGCAAGGCTGTCGGATTTGGTATGCTGGACGGGAAACCTATATTCATCCTGCCCGGTGGACCGTCTTCGAACCTGATGGGCTTTTTACAAATCGCCCTGCCCGGCCTGCTAGCCCTTGCCGGTCATGCAGATCCCAGCCTCCCCAGCATTACTGCCCGGCTTGGCGCTGACCTGGAAGGACGCCAGCGCGACTGGACCAATTTCTTCTTCGGCAAACTTGAAGAAGGGGAGGGACTTCCGGTCTTTCACCCGTTACAAAACAGCAGCCGTCTGCGGGCCATCGCCGAGGCTGAGGCAATAGCCTGCATATCCGAAGGACAGGAACCTCTATCAAAAGGGTCAGTAATTTCAGTTCAGGTGCTGAAATAATGGTTATCGCCAAATTATTTGATCGATGATAACGATTTAAGGAATTCGCATATTTTCTTCCTTGCAATATTGTAAAAATATTGCGTTCATTAAAAAAAAAGGAATTAGTAGATATTTTTTGAATCGATGACTCGGCCTGTTTACTATAATATATTTTAACTATTTTTGAATGCGAGGGATAAAATGTATAATTTTTTTGACTATAGTTAACTACACAGGTTGTATTATTATTCTAATTTAATAAATTATATTTACTTTACAGGATAAAGATTAACGGAAGTGTTAACCTTATGAATCTGAACAACATCGATACGAAGCAGGTCAGGGACTATAAAGAAGAGATCAAGAAAGATCCCAAGGAAGCCAAGTTCACGGCGCAGATAGAGGGTGACTGGCTCTTTGAAGAAGGAGGTCCCCAGTTCCGCTCAACAGTCAAGGTAAAAGATGGTACCTATACCTTGGAAACAAGCCACCCGAATTTCGCTGGTCCCGGCATTCGCCCCGGCCCGATGGCATTTGGTCTGTTCTGGTTCGCGGCGTGTTACACCAGCACCTATGTGACCGAAGCGGCGATGCGGAACATCCGGCTGAAATCCGTGAAGACCAAAGTTGAGGCAGACCTCGACTATACCGCCCAGTTCGACCTTGGCGGGAGCCCGCTCATCGGCGAATACCGGGTTATCATGGATGTCAAGGGTGAAGTGACCGATGCACAGGTCCAGGATCTGAAAGAATATGCCCTCAAGCGGTGCATGGGCATGTTCACAATCAGGCATGCTATTGCATTGAAGGCTGAAGTCCGGCTCCAGAAATAAGCAGTAACGTTGGAAGTCCGCTCCGCTTCAGAATATTTCGATCCATCTGCCCTGCTTTCCCAGTTTTTCCCTGAGCCCGGCCAGTACCCGGTTCGCTTCCGCGATTGAACAATTTCACGCTACACTTTCCCCGCTGTCAATCGCAACCCCTCCTTCTATCGATAATCCCAGCCCACATTCGATGCAGACGTCCTCGTTTTCTATGATATGAGGTAGCTGGTCGAGGAAATCTCTGCCGAACATGAGCGAACGAATCGGGCGGGATGTGTGGGAATAATAGAGAAACTCCTCTTCCCTGCCGGTGAGCGAGAAGATGCAGTACTGCCGGTCATGCCGGGCAAATACCTGATGGATTGTTCCGATTGTGATCGATTGAGGCATCAGTCTGCCTGATCAGCTATCTCGTTTCTGCAACCTGACGCGGAAGAGATTAGTGTCAATTTTCCGAATTTTCACGTCATATCCTGTCCGTGAAAACGGAATTTCGATCATATCTCTCTGGTCACGGCGGACAATAATTTCAACAGCGAAATCCGGCGGGGTATTTTTCAATAGAATCTTCAGGCGGATCATCAGGTTTGTGCAGGTGAGGTAAGAAAAATCCGGCAACTGCTTTTGTTTTTCCCCCATACTGCAACACTCCGGTCCGGTTAAAAAAATAATATCCTTTGGTGATTCGCCTGCACACCCTGCGGTGGATTAAAAAACAGTTGTCCAAGTTCTGCCGCGCCAATATCGAGTACCGCAGTTATTTTCTTGTTTTTCGCGACACCTCGTCGTTTGAGTGAGGGTTGGAATACATAGAGCTGGAGATTCTCGCTTCCGGCAACCACATCGATTACTTCCTGCAGGTTAAAGTACTGCGTATCCTTACTCAACAGGTGGTTGCCGGTAAGGGTATAAACACCGTCTTCAATGAAGATCACCCGGGTCAGAATTCCGTTGAATGCGCATGCAACAGCAAAAGAGAGTGCACCGAAGGCGTGTTCGGTCCCATAGGGAAACCGAGTGATAAGAATTGTTACCGGTGGCGCACGGTTTTTATCCAATCCCGGCAGGGTTGACGACTGCCTTTTTTTCAGCTGGATAGACCCAACATTTTCCCCAAGAATAAGGTGATTGCGATCAAACCGGGCGATCATCTCGTTAATGTTCCGGATTTTGAAAGGTGGTATCATGCAGGTCGAGATGACTACACCCTTCCCGTCATCCCATGTACTATACCCCCGTGCAGCTGCACAACGGCTGCAGGCAAGCATATGGCAGTGCAGGTTTCTTTTAGAAGCCAGTTCTTCCAGATCTTCAAGACCTTTGCCGATATTGTCAAACTCAGTAGGGTTCTGGCCGGTATGTCCATTATGGACACCGTCAAGATATGCATAGAATTCTATACCTGCCTGAACTTCAAGGGCATCAGTAAGGCACTGCACCGCAGAGAGTGATGAGCGATGCATGTAGGGTGATTCAAGCTGAAGGTACCCGATGGTGCTGGGAACCGGCTGTTCATGCTGTCGTGCAATTTTCACGACATCACGCCAGAACGATGTCTGACCGTTTAAGCTCAGGCTGTTATGATCGATCACCTGGTCGGGAAATTTCATTTTCAGGCGGTCGACAGAAATCCCCCTGAGATCAAGTTCCTGACGATCACAGATGATTCTCACTGAAGGCAGTAAGAGAATTATTTCCCAGATCTGCTGTGCTTCTGGTTCATGCAGGCTGTATAATGCGTCCCCGGTGATCAGGAACGTAAACACACTTTCCTTGTGTATTACATGATGCCGCAGCATCTCTGGATACATTTTTACAAAGAAAAATTTCAGGCTCTCCTCAATCCAACTGAGGCGTTCCTGGGTTAAAGGCGATCCGAGAAGAAAAAAATGTAATGTCATGACCAAGCACTTTTAAAATGTTTTTTGAACCTCAATATTTATGGGTTATGTTAAGTCATAATGTTACTTTTTGGTAAGCCGGATCTCCCATACTCCAGAGGCAACCTTCTTTGAATCGATTTTCATTCCATTATCCTGTGCAAACTGGGGAATCGAGGCTGTTGCCGCCGGGGGATGGTCGCAGATAATAACCAGTTCATCCGATGGCCCCAATGCCTTTACTTCTTTCTGTACTACGAGAAGGCAGTACGGACATACTTTCCCGGTAATTTCGAGGGTCTTTTTTACCATAATTTCACCATTGTTCCTCAATAATCTGGTTCCTTATGTAATGCCGAGTCCCTTCAGGAGTGCTACTCCCCATCCGGACACCCACATGGTGAATACAACCGCACCGATACACATGCCAATGACAAAGTTGAGCGATTTTATGTTGCCTTCCGATGTCATGACAACCTGCCGCAACGGGCACCCGCCCAAGAGCACGCCGATGACACCAACAGCGATCCCGCCGATAACTGCAAGGACGATATACGCAACGATCGTTAAACTCGCCGGGGCACCCGGTACCGGTTTCAGGCCATTGGTGAGCACCCAGAAGAAGTTCTCGAAAGCGGAGGGGGTGATCAACCAGAAGAGGAGATACCCTACAAACGCTCCCCCTAACAGGGCGAGATACCCGTAAAGGAGACGCGTATGTCTGAACATAAAGAAATCACGGAAACCTCCAATGGAACAGAACCCGGATCTCTGCCCAAGCCATCCTATCAGAATGCCAAAAAGCAGGGTTACGATTGGAACAGCGATGATCGCAACATCCTTTGTTAACCAGCCTGCAGCTGCCATGATCAACCCTCACGCTCCGCCACGTTTGTGGCAATTTTTATGCCGATCAGGACACCGGCAATAATAGCCAGGAGCCCGATGAATGCGACAACGTCCCCGTACCCGATACGGAGCCCGATACGGTACGGGCAGCCGCCCATGAACAGGGCAAAAATCATAAAGAACAAGCCACCGAGAAGGTACCAGAGATACGACATCACGGATCCGGTTTTTTTCCTGAATTCAGTGTAGAATTTTGCCGAGGCAAATGCTCCGATGAGGACGCCAATCACGGTCATAACCGGAAGGATAGCATTCTGGGAAATAGCTGCAACTGCCAGTTTTGTTCCGCCAATCGAGTTTACTGCGTCATTGACAATATCCCGTGTGTGACAGGCTACGCAGAATCCATATGCCTCCGGGCCACCCGCACTGATCAATAATACCTGAACAAATGCAGCAAGAATCCCTATCAACAGCCCGACAACAAGCGGATTTCTGGCAAGAATGTCCAGCCTTGAAATATTTTTATTATTTTTTGCCTTCGTTTCGGCCATGCTGAAAATATTTCTGAGTGATTGTTAATAAATTTATTCAAATAATTTCTTTAAATTAATAAAAAATGGTTTACTTAACATTTTTTTGATATAATATAACCTAACTCTAAAAAAATAACCTTACAAATCCGCGCTGACATCAAAAAAGAACAGAAAAAAAACGGAGGTGTTGGAAATAATTATTTATTAAAAATTACGGAGCTGAATTCTCAGCTATTTTTTCCCGGACTTCTTCGGTATGCATTACTTCATCAAAATTTTTTCCGGTCAGGCAGTATCCCTGGCGATCGAGAGCGTATACGGGAAATTTTTTAAATTCGTCCGGGACGGGTTGTGCTGTCAGTTTCTGGAAATTGATGAGATCTTCCATTCGCAACCCCACCTTGTCACAGATCTCCTTAAGCTCTTTTATCCAGCGCTTGAGGTCCCGCACATCATTGCCGTCCCACTTGAATATCTGGTAGATCTTCATATAGGCATCTCTTTCAAGGATAATATGGGTGGAGGCCTTATCTGATTTGAGATAGAATTCAAGGAACTGGCGAGAATCTTTTAACTGCTGGGCAAACTCGTATGCGGACGCCCGGCATTCCTTTATCGTCCCTTTAAACTCCTCCGGGCTTAGATTTCCGCCGAGTTTGGCGATATCACTGGAAAGATCCTTTAAGTTGTCTTCGATTTCCTTGAGATCACTGATCATATCCGCGAACTTCTGGTTGAGCTCCACCCCAAAAAAAGCCTCCATATATTCTGACTGCTTTGTCATACGTATGTAATAGGTAATTATTTGCTATAATTATTTGTCATTGGGCAATCTCTAATATTTAACACGAATAATCTATTCTGCATATGTCAAGCCGCATGCCAATCAATCAGGGCCTCTATACAAAAGGTGGGATCATTACGGAACGCGATCCCGATTTCTGTATCGTCCGGCTCCGCATACCCGCCGGGATGGTATCCCCAGCCCAGATGAAGGAGGCCGGGGCAATCGCGGAACGGTACGGTATCGAACAGATCCACCTGACTACACGCCAGACCATGGAATTCCCGCATATCGACCCTTCACAGCTGGAAGGACTGCTCGCGGAACTTGAAGCGAACGGGACGCCACTTGGAGCTGAACGGGAAGAAGTCGTTAACGTAACCGCGTGCATGGGTACCCGGCATTGCAAGTTTGGTATCATTGACAGCGTTGCACTCGCAAATGAGATCGACCGGAAATTTTTCGGGAAAGAGCTGCCTGTAAAGGTGAGAATTGCGATATCTTCCTGCCCGAACGGGTGCGAGAGTGAGCGGCTTAACGAGATTGGCATCACCGGTATCCGGAAACCCATCCGTGATCCTGAGCTTTGTACCGGATGCGGCACCTGTACGCATTATTGCCGGGAAAAGGCAATCTGGGTGGAAAACGGTGTCATCATCCTGGATAAGACGAAATGTATGGAGTGCGGGTTTTGTATCCTGTCCTGTCAGTTCCAGATCCTTACGGGTACTGATCCCGAATACCGGATTACGGTTGGTGGGCATCGTGGCAGGCATCCCAAGATCGGCAGGTACCTGATCACCGTCAAGACAGCGGAAGATGTGATTCGGGTAGTAGACAAGATCATCAACTGGATCTATCGTCAGGCTTCGGCGGGAAGTCTTCTACCGGAACAGCTTGATGAGCTGGAATTTGACGAGTTCAAGAAAACGATAACTGCACTGGTGCAGTAAAAATTATTTTTAAAAAAAATTACCTGTCCTTTTTCAAAGTTTTCAGGCAAGCGTCCTGAGGCCAGCAAGACGTTCTGGCATTTGTTTGCGGAAGTAGGACTTCAGAGCACCGCACACCGGGCATTTCCAGTCATCCGGCAAGGATGAGAAATCAGTTCCGGCTTTAACATACGGACCGCTTACCTCTGCCGTTCCGGCTTCTCCGACCCCTGTCAGGAGTATCGTGTACTTTTTCGCTTCTCCTTTTGCCGGGTCATAGACATGACCACACATTCTGCAAATATAAGTGTCCATTTGTTAACCTCGTTTCTTCTTTTGCTGATTTAACGCACTGATATTATCTTTCACTCTTTATTAGTGTATTGTATTTAACGACGGAATGGTATTTGTTTCCATCCAGAAATCATTTGATATCACATCAACTATCGACATGAATAAAATAACGAAGGGATATTGATAATCACAATCCAGATATATCCCTGCAAAGGCGTATACGGTTAATTACAAGGACAGGCTTTCACTATACCGTTCGTCCTCCTGGGTATTGATGAAGGGACCGGGTGCACATCGCTGTGGTTCTCATGGTCCAATACACAAGAGGAACGCAAACATAACGGTCGAAGTGTCAAAGCGTGGGTGATACCTGCCTTATTATTCGGGCTCTTTTAATCGACGTATTCACGATGGTGGTCTGCTTTTTGGGGAGGCTCTCGCTTATGAATGGGGGAGTCTACCGAGTTCTTGTTCTTGGGGAATACCGTCGTGACCGGTTTCTTCGGGAAGCATGGCGGGATTCAACACCAATACCGGAATGATCCTAAAAGGGAGATTTCTGCGGTACGCGTGATTCCTTTCTGCTGATGATGTCCTTCAGACTTTTATTACAGTCTGGTTTTCCAAACACTAGCAGTCGTTGTGCAGGAGGTAGGGTTTCACGTTTTGAGTGGAAGTAAAGAGTGAAAAATCAAATGGCACGGATTATTCTGTTATTTATCATTACATTGAAGGGATTAAATGGTTCTATAAAGAAAAGCGGATCGATTGCAAAGGAAGGTGTCCGTATCCCCCCTCATAGCTGGTATGATTAATGGCAACTATGTGCAGGGTGTTCGAGATTAGAACCTGCTATATGTACGGACTATGCACCCATGACGGGTGAAAGAGATATTCATTACATTGATAAAATAATTATGTTAATTAAAAATAGATGATTACTGAATAGAAGCCACCAGAGAATACTCAGAGATAGATTTCACTACAGCATCATAAAGGTCATAGTGTCTGTTATTGTACCTAAATTCCAATTCTTTTAGGTAGAGCGGGAATTTCACCGGATTGACCTATGATATTTCATCAGACGTTCTTTAACAAAAGACCAGAATCCCTCAATACCGTTGATGTACACTTTCCCGTTGACGAATCGTTTCCCGTGATCGATCCTCATATGTCGGAATCCAAGGAGATAAGACCGTTATAACTTCGGAATTTATCCTTGTAAATGAGATTGCCACGTTTCACCTTTTTGATCGCCATCTCAAGCAATGATTCTCCTGTGACATTCCGAACCACTTCAACCCTTACTTTTCCGCCGCGCTCCTGGATGCCGAATACCGGGATCTTCCCGGCAGCTCCCCGGCCACGGTTTCCTTTTCTTCTCCCGCCAAAGTAGGACTCATCCATCTCAATCTCTCCGGAGAGAATGAATGAAGTATCCTTATCAGAACCGGCTATTGATTGACGAAACAGGTTGAAGAGAGCATAAACCGTGTTATACGAGAGATCGAGTTGACCAGCGGATTCTCGCACGGATGTATCAAGTTCGAAGAGTTTGATTGTGAGGAGTACCCGAGCCAGGGGGACTCGCAATCCCTCAAGAATACTCCCTCTTCTGGGACCCCACTCTCTCCGACAATCATAACATTTGAACTTGCTCCGCCGGACTCTACCTATCCTCGTACTCTCACAGTGCGGGCATCGATCATACCTTCTGATTATTCCTTGCTTTCGAAGATATTCCTCGGCTTGCTCTTCGTCGGTCGTGTATTGTTGCAGGTCTATGAGATTCATCCATTCGACCACCCGAGTATTTATTGGTGGTCGTTATTAAGCAATTACCAAAAATAATTACCAAAAACAGAGATTTGATATATGAACCATTAAATGGGATTATTTCTTTGAAAATTCGCAGTAAAGTGTCTTTATATCAACAAGAACCACGAGTGGTTATCCGAAAAAAGACGAATAAAAAAGATGAGTTATGTTTTCAGGAAAATTTTTCCGTAGACCGGTTCACCCTTTCTCTTGGGGTGGCGTTCGCCAAGATCACCGATATATTCAGCGAATTTTGCCTTGGTTCCGTCAACCTCAAGATCTACATCTTTGGTGTATTTAAAGCCGGGCATCATCAGTCCGATCTTTCCAAACACGATGACTTCGCCTTTCACCATCTGGCCCCCGACTCGGCGGTTGACATCGCCCTTGATAACGATCTTTCCACCCTCTGCATGGGTAGCAATGTGGACATCGGCATTGCCTTCGACAATCAATTCGCCGCCGTTCATAAAGGTGCAGATGTCAGATCCGACATTGCCCTTCACCCGTATGACGCCTCCCTGCATCCCTCGCCAGTCGCCCCGGTACGAAGCGCCAAGATAGTTTCCGGCATTGCCTTCAATGATGAATTCGCCGCCTTCCATACCAAGACCGCAGAAGGAATGCACATCTCCCTTGACAACTAGTTTACCACCCTTCATCCAGCCACCGGTATACATATCCGTGCTGGAATTGACAATGACTTCACCGGCAGTCATTTTAATGCCAATATATTTCATCTTGGAGCAGTCGCCCTTGAGAATGATCTGGGTCTCTGCTGCAGTTGCTCCGCCCTCGCCGGCAATGGTGAAATATTCGCCCAGTGTGGTGTCTTCTTTTCCCTGATATGCTGGCAGTTGTGCGATCTCATCGGTTTTTTTTCCTGCAAACGTGTCGGGTGTGATGTTCTCGCATTCCAGATAGAGTTCTGGTGCCTGTTTCACAGTTAGTGTTACCGTCTTCATTTCTTGTCACCTCACTGGGTTGCATCCACTGCAATCACATAGGGATGCGGCGCAAAGCTGTCGGGAACGGGGTAATTTGCCTCATTCACACTGTAATACTTGAGGAATTTCTCTTTCACATCGTGCGCAACCTGCTTATTCGCCTTGACCTTTACATCCACCCAGAACGTCCGTTTGTTGCCATTATCGACAACCGTCCCGTCTTTGACGCAGATCTTCCCGTCCTTGAAGAGGTAGGCAACACCCGAGAATGCTTTTTCGATCTCCTCGGGATCTGACGGCATATTGTCAGGATTGATATTGTAGATGGCAATATCGGCATTCATGCCTGGCTTGAGGCCCCCGTAGTCCTTGCCCAACCCGAGCGAAGCTGCAGGACCGGCACGGGTCATTGCAGCGAGTTCGTAGAGGGTGATCTCACGGTCCATAGTAGCGATGTTGGTTGCCGCAACCACCTTGTCGCTGTTCTTGAATGCTTTGATCTGTGCATCCCGTGCCTTCTTGCTCATCAGCCACTTGATGACACGGGGGTACCGGGTGAATGGACCTGCGTTCGGGTGGTCTGTCGTGATGAAGCATCGCATCGGGTCCTTTGCATAGAGTGCCAGCTCCAGCCCGATCGCCCACTGGATACCGCAGACGGTAATATTCGGGCTGTAGATATACGGTACGACACCGGCGGCAGTCTCCAGTTCCACATCCACGTTTGCCCACTTCAGGTGGTTGAGCCCGCCAAGGTGGTGCTCGAATGGCCCGTCCGCGGTCATCGTTGTCGTCTCATCAAGCGTCACGTTGCCTGTGTCCATTGTGATACTCTTCTCCTTGTTGACATAGTCCATGATCTCTTTTGCCTTGGACTCGAAGTTCCCCCAATTGTCTCCGCCATAGGCGTGGAACTGGACATGGGTTGCGTGCATTACCTGTTTTCGTCCGAAGTTATTTTTTGCCTTATATCCTTCGACAAGTTTGAGGGTATCAAGCGTAACATTGTAATTGCCCGGGTTGCCGAGATTGTTTCCATGGATATGGATGGAGTGCGGCAGACCGAGATATTCATTGGTTTCTATGAGACCTTTGATAATTTCAGCTGGTGTGATCTCGAAATAAGGGACTGGATCATTGACGGTGAGGCAGTTCAGTCCCCATGCCCAGGCTTCAGTTCCGCCCGGGTTGACGATTTTAATGCCGTATCCCTTGGTCTGGTTGAGAGTCCACGCAACATATGCTGCATTGTTCTCAATCTCATGGTTCTTGAGATATTCGAGCATGAACCAGTTGTTACCGAAAACCGGGAGTGCCGCCTCATCAATGATCGGGGTGTCGTGGATCTCTTCGTGTACATGGCGGGCATAGAGCGGTGGCATTGCGGCTTCCATCGCGAACGTATATCCCATGCGGGCGTAACTGTACCCGGTCTTGAAGACGGTCGGGATTGATTTGCCACCTTCAATCCTGGTCATTCCGGGTGTCTTATGCGAATCGAAGAGCTTGTCCTCGGGACGGTACCAGCGGCCCAGGTTGACCTTTGGCCCGGCAACGTGTGCATGGATTTCCATTGCACCCGCCATGATTGACTTTCCTTTTGCATCGATCTGTTTTGCCGATGAGGACAGTGCCGAGGTCTCAACGATCTTTCCGTCTTTTACAGCAATGTCTTTCTTGTCGCCCTTGATACCTTGTACCGGATCAAAGACATGTCCATTCTTGATGATGAATTCCGACATTATCTCGCCCCCATCAGCTGATCTACTCTTTCATTGATCTTTGTCAGCAGTTCCACGTCAGTGAGCATGCCATCCGGTGCATCAACAACTTTTCTGGTCTCTATGGGCACATTATCCATTCGATAGGCGCACCCGCCGGTCTCGACCCCTACCATCGCTACCGGAATATGGATGTCAGAGATCTCGGTCGACATGTTAATGTGCGGGTCTACCGTCACGGTTGGTTTCTTGGACATGCTGACGACTGCATCGATCGGGAAGTGAGCACCCGGATCGGTGGCGATATTGAAACATGCTTCCACTTCATTTCTCACAAGGAGATCTACTGAGGTTGTCTCGCCGGTCTGGTAGCGAGCCTTGCTCCTGCGGGAGAGATCTACTGCATAGGGGAATCCGTACTGCCAGGAAAGTACCTGGCCGGACCCTGTCACGTTCCAGTGTCCCCGCATGGCAATGATCGAGAACTTCGTGTAGTCGTTCATGTCGCGGGTAAAGCTGATCGCGATATCGATGTTGTGGTTCCTGCCCAGTGTGTGGGTGAGACCCATACCGAAAAAGATAACCCCGAACCTGCCCCCTTTCAATTCTTCAACGACCTTATAGATCTTTTCCTTGGGAACTCCGCCTATAGTGTCCGGAAGCACCTCGCCCCGGGCTGCGGTACGGAATGCATTGAGGAGTTCGTAGTCATGGCCCTGCTGGATCTGGATGAACTCATCTGCAACGCGTGCGGTGTCCGTGTGCCGGCAATCAACGCAGTAGATCTTTCGTCCTTTGTGTCCCTTGACCGTGAAGAACCCCCGGGGGAAGATGGAGTACCGCGACATGTGGCGCGGGTGGGCGTGTGCCGGATTGCAGCCCCAGAATATTACACGGTCTGCACGGTTCTTGACTTCACCAAGGGTGCAGCTCGGGATACCAACATCCTGGATTGCAATTAGGGATGATCCATGGCAGACGGTTGCACAGTTGTCGACAACACCGCCGACTTTTTCGGCAATCTCGTGCCCGACACTCATTGCCTGACAGCTGGTGGATGCCCAGCCGTACATCAGGGTCTTTTTAGACTTGACCAGCATGTTTGCCGCCCAGTCAATCGCTTCGTCATATGAGATCTCTTTAAATGTCCCGTCGGGCTGGCGCATGCGTGGGCGGGTGACTCGGCCGGGGAGGCTGGTGTGGTTGAACTTCTCTGCACCGATTGCACAGGCATTGCGGACAGAGAGTATCTTCTTATTGTCATCTGATACGGTCACTTCGAGATCATCGCATAGTGTTCCGCAGAACGGACAGGTTACATCAGTTACTACTTTTGGCATCGCACATCACTTCCTTAAAAGTCCACAGGCGTCCTTGACTACATCCACAGCGCTCATGATCGGGGCATTCATGGCAACTTCCACAGTAACCGGGAATCCTTTGAAACATGGCTCACCTGTAGAGAAGGTATATGCCGGAACAATCCTGTTCGCCCAAGGCCCCATCGGGATATGACCGAGGCCCGGGTAGAGGTCCTGCCGTGTCTCGACTGCCTTGACAATAACACTACCGACCGAGCTGGTGACCTTGACATTGGTGTTCTTCCAGATGCCGAGTTTCTTAAAATCATCTGCGTGCATCTCAATAATTGAACAGGCATCGAAATACTTTTGGGATGTCTTACCTGCTTCCATGCCGACACCCTGCTTGATAGTCCGGCATGTAATCATATTTAGTGTAATTTTGTCTGTCATAGAATCTCCTCGTGTTTTTTAATCGAATGCATACAAAATGGAATCAGATCCTTGGTAACGTACGATTCAGGTCCGTGAAGTCGGATAGCAACGTACAGATTCAGTACATTCCAATGTTGAAGCATGAACCATGGACAAGTCTTCGCCCTTTCCGGAAAGGGTGATAACATCCATGGGACAGGCTTCAACGCAAACACCGCAACCGGCACAGAGCTCATCTTTGAAGTCAAGACTGATTGCTGCACCGTCTTGAACCACATAAATCTTCTCCTTCGATGCATCTGACGCAGGATCTTCTGAGTGTAGCTCGAGGGCATTGACCGGGCAGGCGGCAACACAATTACCGCACCCGGTACATCTTTCTATATTAACGTGTACTGAAAACGCCATGCACATCACAAACTGATTTGCTTAATTTTAGAGTTACTTCAGCACTTAATTAAAGATTGTTAAATTTTCAGAAGGTAAATTTGAATTGCTTAATACAAATTATTTTTTTTTACATGAAGTTAACTCACTATCTATTTTATAGCATTCATTTAATTGTCGACAGAGAAAAGAAATTAATAAAAATAAAAGAATATTACTTAAAAAAATTTTAGTTGTTTTTCTTAATCATTATTACAATCAAATTTTTCAGCATAAGTAAAACGCGCAAAAAGAATCAGGAATTGTCCCTCTCATCGCAACACCCGCACACGGGGGATATCTGGAATTCCTTCCCATACGTTTGACCCTGGCTGTGACTGCAGATACGATCACCCACATCAGAGGCATCCGGCCTGGTAGATTACAATAAGGCAGGGAATCTGCAACTATTCCCCGCGGAAGGCATCGTTCACGGATCCGGTATACTGAACATCAAGAGCGGGAATGATTCATCGAGCATCAGCAGTGCCGGCCAGATTGCAAGTGCACACTAGACACAGGCAGTCGGCCTGCATGAAATACCACTTATATCGCTGCAGCATACGCGATAATCTTATTCTATCTGACAATTGCTGCCTTAAATCAGCAAAAAACGCATTCCGGAGTGTTATCACCTGTTATCGCCGGGAACGTGGCCCGCATTCATCCGCACGAGATCTTCAAGATTGTTGATGTTTGTGAATGTTCTGAGAGTCGGATCGAACTGCCTTAACTCTTCTACCGACACATAGCGGGTGTTGATGCTGCGAATCATCGGGCGAAGGGAATGGGGCTCGTGATCCTTAAGGTAATCTAAAAGAACTGACCGCCGGTATACAGCATGGAGCGGCTCGATCATGTCATAGTTCCAGCTTGGTATCGCGGCATCCGCATTGCCCAGGGCATCGAAAAGGTAGCGCACAACCCTGACATCTATGCAGGGCATATCGCATGCAGAGACAAAGAGCGTGTCGCCGAGTGCTGCCAGCGCCCCTGCATACAGCCCGCCGATCGGGCCGAGGCCCGGGCGGATGTCGGTGATACAGCGGACACCGTCAAAAAGGGTGAACCGTTTGCACTGCTCAGGATCCTTTGCCACGAGTATGATTTCATCAACGACCTGTTCAAGAGTACTGATGAGTCGCTCAATGAAGGTCCTGCCCTTATATACGAAGAAGTACTTCTCCTTCCCGTTGGCACGCCGGGCTTCCCCCCCGACGAGGATCACCGCTGACCGACTGACCGTACTCACCTGCGTTCCTCTGCTCTGCAATCAACCAATGGAATTCCCGATTGCTGGTAATTAATTAGATGGCTTTTCCAATTGTAGTTTTCCCGGTTTTTTTCCAACTCCCTTGTAACCCTCTCATCCATAATCCTGACAAACGGGAAAAAACCACCAATACCCGTTGTGGCAACGATCCGGTAGTAGACGCAGAAAGGGGCCGCTCAATCGTACCAGGAATACATCACCGATGGAGGTATTGTCCAAATGGATTGCATCATCTGGGAGAGCCATATAAACGAGAGAATACCATTGAGGATATTCCCGGATCCTATCCTACCCCCTTCCTGGAGCATCGCATGCGCCGGCTTTCCCGCACGGTAACCAAAAATAATATCAAGGCGTTCTTGGGGAGCAGGATCTCATGCCGGTAACTGCATTTCCCCATCTGGCATATCAGAAGGCCGCCCCTCCCAGCGGTTGAAACCCTGGTGAAGGATGTACACCCGGTCACCCAAGTTGTTAGCGTCGGCAACCCGGTGCGTTACCACGAGACACGGGATCTGAAGATCGGAAACGCTTGTGCGGACAGCCTCCTGAACGGATTGTCTGCTTTCTGTATCGAGTGCAGTGAACGGTTCATCGAGCATCAGGAGCCCGGGTTCGATGGCAAGTGCACGTGCAAGTGCAACTTTCTGCTTCTGCCCGCCGGACAAGTTGCTGGCCTTTACCTGTGCCAGCTCCTCAATTTCCATAACCATCAGCCAGTGATTTATCCGGGTGTCAACCAGATCTTTTGCCTTGTGCCGTGCCTTTAAGCCATAAGCGATATTCTCTCGTACGGTAAGGTGCGGGAAGACTGCCGGGTTCTGTAAAACGTAGCCGATATTGCGATCTTCAACCGGCATGTCTATCGCATGTTTGGAATTAAAAAGGAGAGTTCCCGCAAGACTTACCGATCCGGTGTCCGGTGTCAGAAGGCCGGATATACTATTGAGTACAGTGGATTTTCCCGACCCATTCTCCCCCATAAGTATAAGGATCTCTCCCGGTTTCACCTGGAAATTCACGTTGAGGGAGAAGTCCCGGAGCTGTTTATGGATATCGGCTTCAAGCAAGCGGCACCTCCCGGCTGGCAAGGAACCTCACCACAATCATGATAGCAAACGAGATGAGAACCAGTAGGATTGAGATCGTAATACCAACGATGAAATTTCCTTCCATACCGATATAGACCGCCAGCGGCATGGTCTGGGTCACTCCCGGAAGGTTTCCGGCAAACATGATGGTTGCCCCAAACTCGCCAAGAGCTCTCCCGAATGTCATGACCGCACCGGATACGAGCCCACTGGCGGTAAGGGGAATGGTGATCGTCGCAAAGATGCGGAGCGGTGAAGCACCGAGCGTTCTCGCGGTATGTTCGTACGCCGGATCCAGTTGTTCAAAGAGGGATTTTGCCTGCCGGAGGTAGAACGGGGAGGAAACAAAGATCTGGGCCATAATGACAGCCACTGTCGTGAATGCGAGGGTGATGCCGAACAGGTTGAGGTATCTCCCGATGAACCCGACCCTCCCGTAGAGGACGAGCAGGGCGACACCGGCGACTGCGGGAGGTAATACCAGCGGGAGATCGATGAGGGTGTCCACGATCATCTTCCCCGGGTAGGCAGTGCGGGAATGAAAATAAGCAAACGGGGTGCCCACAAGGATGACGATACCCAGCGAAATTATTGAGGTGATCAGGCTCAGCCGGAGAGCACTCTGGACCTCCGGGTCCGAGAGGGATGAGAAGAATAGGTCCGGAGTTATCCGGAAGAAGAGAGCAGCAACAGGAAGGGCGAGGTAAAGGGTGACCACGATGATCAGGAAGGCTGCACCAATAACCGCCAGGGTGCGTCGAGAGTTGTCTGGTCGAAGGAACCAACGTGTCATGAAAAGAAAACAACTGTCCTTGTTTCTGAAATGGGATCTTCTCGTAAAAAAAGGTTAGGAGACCGCCCTGAACCCGTAATCCTTGAGTGTCTGTTGCCCGACGCTTGAGAGCATGAAACTCTCAAATTCCTGTGCTGCCCCGGTATTCTGGGTTTGTTTCAGGACACCGATGGTGTAGGTCTGGAGATAATTATCGGCCTTCGGGATATTGAGCGCAAGGTAGGAGTCTTTTGGGGCTGCCGTGAAGGTGGATTCGTAGACAAAGCCGGCGTCCACTTCACCGAGCGATACCTTAGTCGCGACACCGGGTTCTGATGTCTCATAGGTCACAACGTTACTAAATACGGATTTGTTCCAGTCCTGGTTGTATGTCGATTTTGAAAGGTTTGCTAGGACCGCATACGTAGCGGTGCCGGCCGGTACTGTCTTGTCCTCCATTGCGATTTTCACACCGGGCTTTGCAAGGTCAGCAAGGGTCATTATCTTCCCGGGATTGGATGCAGGAAGAATTACAATCAGATAGTTGGTTGTCAGGGGTTTCACGGTATCATTGATGAAATACCCTTCGCTCTTGAGCGTGTTTGTATACGAGTTGCTGGCTGATATGAAAACATCAGCATAAGCACCGTTCTCGACCTGTGTCTTGAGGGCCTGAGTCCCGTCAAGGTTGAAGACAGCAGAATGGCCGGGATACGCAGCGGAAAACTGGGTTCCCAGTTTCGTCGACACCCCTTTGAGTGAGGCTGCAGTATACACGATCAGCGTGCTCGTAGACGGAGCATATGTCGGTACAGGTGTTACGGTTACCGAGGATGAGGTTGTTGTCAAAGGCATGGCAGTTGTCGGTGCAGGTTTTGAAACCACAGTCGTTGTTGTGGGTTGGACCGGGACGGTCGTTGCAGCCGTAACAGTTGTGGGCTGCGGTGTCGTTGTCGTACAGCCGGCAAAAAATGCCGCAATAATCAGAAGTGCACAAACAATACTAATTGCGGTAAATCGGTATACATGATATGATTTATCCATAAAACATCATTCCATTGTATAGGAATGTTCCGCGGATGTAAAAGCTTTTTCATTTATATTTTGTTCTTGTTAATGAAATATCATAAAAGAGTTTTTAGTAAGGCCTGGGTAAAATTGTCCTCTGCACCGGGTTTTCCATCTGTCGTAGATGGATTCATCATCAGGTACTGTTTTTGTCCCGTTATAAATGAATAATCCATATTGTGTTCATTGGTCATCGCATCTATGAATCCGCAGTGATCGATAACGTGGAATGAAGAGATGAAATCCACACCCTGATCGAAGAAGGCATCCGGGATCAGCGAACCGCTCAACCCGCAGAGTCCGATAAGACGGGCATTTAGTAAACGGCAGGGGGGTCCTTCCCGATACACTAGAGCGGTGAGGAAAATTATACAAAAATAATCATACCCGACCGGGCCAGTTGGTTCAGATCGGCATCAAACCACAACGGACAATGATAACCGGATCCGAGAATGAATGCAGGATCGCCAGTAATGTTTTAAATATACATGTGCATCATGGATGAATAGTCTATGTTAACTTTTTTAAAAATTAAATAAAAAACATTATAAATATTGGATTCAAACAGATTACTGTCCCTTTGGAAGCACATCCCATGAGGACACCATGCACACATCATACAACGCTCAAAGTAATCTTAAAAATTTGTAATACTGGATACAACGCCATGAAAGATGAAGAATGAACCACCAGAATCTCCCTGGTCTTCATTTTTCAATCAAATGGGAAGCGATCACATCTGAAACGACGGTGAAATACCCACATGCAAACGGGGATCTTCCGGACGCAGCTGATCAGAAGGACTGAAACAGAGGGAAGGGTTACAATGAACGTGGTTGCATCAATCAGAACAAGCGGATAGGTGCTGGTACAGTTTTCATACCATCAATCCATGATTGTACCATACCCTACAAGGTAAGTTGTGTTCATTGGGAGGGTGCTTCCGGAAGAGCTTCCCCGGTAACTAGTGAGTTATCGAATCGATGAATTATCATGTTGGTCCCGAAAAATGCGGATGTTACTTCCGTTCCTCAGGATATCGGGGTGATCACCATGTCCAGTTTCGGCTATGATGACGGGAAACTGGTGTGGCTGACAAAGAAGAAGAACGCAAAAACGTTCAGGAATGATCTATTAGCTCCCACGGCTTCCTGATGTTATCCTTCCGATTAAGAGTAAAGGTTTCTGATCCATGATAACCCGGCACCATTTAACCCTTGTCCTGATATGCACCCTTATCCTGGGTGTTGCGATTTACCCATCGGACATTATCCAGCTGAGCATGTTTGCAGCAGGTTCCTGTGCGGGAGCAGTCCTTCCGGATATCCATATGAAGAAGCCAAAACGGACAAATCTCCGCACGATTGCCTTTTATATCAGCCGGTTCACGGTCCTTTTCTGCTCTCCTGTCCTCATAAGGCTGTGTCATGCCGTAAATGGGATGTCTTTAAGCCCGTCGGACAAGCGACTCTCTCACTCGGTCCCGGGCATCTTTATCATCGGCAGTATGGTTGCAGGTTTTTTTATTGTTCCGTTTCTTATCTTCAGCGAAATCCAGGTTCTTACCCTGCTTTTCCCATTCGTTGGCGGGGTTTTGGCCGGGCTCGCCTTCCACCTCATCGAGGATTCCTGCACGCGCAAGGGTTTTTCTCCGCTCTTCCCGTTTTCTGCGGTGAAGATCTCCGGTACGATTCGCCCGTGCGACAAGACAGATTCCCGGATCATGCAGTATCATTTCCACCACTGCTCGATGATAATTACGATCTTCGGTTTTCACTTTGTAGGAGTGTGGCCGCAGTCCATCTCACTTCTGCTTAGCCTGGTTGGTCTCTGCTCCTGCCTTGCCATGATGGTCTGGTTCTCCAATGTCCGGATTGAGACCTCCTGCCCATTATCGTCTCGGTCCCCGTGGTCCATATCTTAACAACCACAGCAGTCCGAGCGAGCACTGGTGATCGAACGCATCGACCGGAGGTCGAGCTCGAAACGAGCAACCGGGCAATAGTCATGAGTACAATAAAAAACGATGACACGCTGCGAGGCTGGTATGATCAGCGGATTGAAGCGGCAAACAGGAAGGAGGGGAGCTATATAGTCAGGTATACTTCGTCTTAACAATGCGCAACAAAAAAATGAAAAGAGAATTAAAGCCCTAAGTCAGACAACCCGGGATGGTTGTCAGGGCGTCGGCCGAGCGGCCACCGGTACTTTCGGTCCGACTCTTTGATCGGCAGATCGTTGATACTTGCAATACGGCGCTTCATCAGGCCGTTCGTATCGAATTCCCAATTCTCATTGCCATATGAGCGGAACCATTCTCCAGAATCATCGTGCCATTCGTACGCGAACCGTACCGCAATACGATTATCGGTAAAAGCCCACATCTCTTTAATGAGGCGGTAGTCCAGTTCCCTCGCCCATTTCCGTTTCAGGAATTCGACGATCTCCTTGCGGCCGTTTACGAACTCTGCCCGGTTACGCCAGGTGCTGTCAATGGTATATGCCAGCGATACCTTGTCGGGGTCACGCGAATTCCATCCATCTTCTGCCATACGAACTTTTTGCACCGCTGTCTCTTTGGTAAACGGTGGCACCGGGGGTCGGCTGTTTTCTGCCATGGTCAATGATTTCTGGTTTTTAATTGATAAGTGTATGGTAGATATGATTACTAACTTTTCCCGAATAAACCTACATGAGATACAGGTTATCGAGAATTTCCTGTCGTGATTGACCGAATACTCGCGGATAAATCCGGCCTGCTCTGCAACCGGCTCAGTTGACTCTTCATGGCGCTTTTAAATAATTATCTATATCCCTGCCGATGTCGATACCAATCAAGTATTAATAAAAAAAATCTCGGTAAAACACTAGCTGATAGAAAAGCGGAATACCGGTTCGTCGGATCGATTTCGTTCAATGAGTTTGTGCTGGCAGATGCTCGAAAAGTCTCCCCAACCCGATCTCATCCTGATGGCATCGGGTTCGTTTTTATCAATCGACTGAATCGAGACTCCTGTCAGATCCGGTCCGGCACTCATGAGCTATTACCGACCAGGTCAGTACCCCCTTACCCCGGGAAGATCCCGGAACATATCCGGAATTATTAACCCTTTCCGTGCACGAGAATCACCGTGATCGTGCTCTAACTTCCGGCATTCATTGCTTCCTCCACCAGCATCTCGCAGGTGGCTTCGATGCTTCCCTCATATTTCCTGACAATCTCGGCGATCCCCTTCTTTCCGAGAATTTTCATCAGCCCGTCAGAGCCGAGCAGGAGGAATTCATTACCAAGCGTGAATTTTGAAAAATCTGTCTCTCTCAAACGGTAAGGTTCTCCAAGCGTGTGGGATATCATATCTGACAGTAACGGTGGATGGTGGGCCGCATGAGGCACGGGACAGGATCCGGGAAGCTGCCGGGCCCGGGCTGTGTCCTGTGCATTTTCGATTGTACTTTTTGTAATTAAGTAGCAGTTATCCCCCCGATATCGAGGACGGTAGACCCCATCTTTTCATCGTTGAGGCACGCGACGAGTGTTGTCGCGAGGCCCGCATGTTTCTGGGAGCGCTTGGACAGTGCCCGGATCTCTGCGTCGACATTCCGAATGCCGGTCACGAGAACATCTTGGGGCGAGCCGCAGGTGTTCTTCACTGCGGCTCTGAGGGCTTCGATGGCAGTCGTGCTTGCAATGTCGCAATGGCGAATACGAAATAGTCACCGATCTGTTCAGTACAGAAGGCGTCATCGTTCCGGGTGCGCAGACCCCGTTCTGAGGGCATAAAAATCGGGGTTGGATATACTTCCAAATATCGCCCGGTCAATATAAATCTATTTATCAAGAAGAAATATTAAGGGAATCATCTTCCGCAGTCATATGAATGACCCTGATTTTTTCGAGAGAAATGCAGGAAAAAAAGAGCGGAGGAATCTTCCCTCAAGAAGAATCCCGTTTCTTCAGGATACCCTCCCGTTCTCTTCGTGGATTGTTCGTATCTCGAGGTAACAGGGATTACGTGGCAATGGCATCCATCACACTCTGTCCTGCAGCACCCCTCATCAATGTATAATTGCTTACGCAGCCGACGATCAAAAAAATATATGCCTGAGGAAGAATTCACATTTCCAGATCAAGAACCGGTACTGTTTTGGTGGAGAAGAGCAGTATATTGGATAGAATGAAAAAGAACGAGAATCCGGATTCAAAGATCATCTATACCCCGATTGGTACTATCCATTCCCCCTTTACCGACATTTCCGGGATGCCTATCCAGCCGATCGGAGCGCGGGGTGTTCAAGGGACTGTAGAAATCTTAGGGGAATATGTAGAAGGGCTTTCTGATCTCGATGGTTTCTCCCGGATTATCCTTATCTATGCTTTCCACAAGTGCGATTCCTGCCAGCTCACCGTGACCCCGTTTCTGGACACAACAACCCATGGCATCTTTGCTACCCGCGCTCCCTGCCGCCCGAACGCGATTGGCCTCTCGATTGTGCGGCTCCTTGCCGTGAAAGGCTGCGAGGTCGTTATTGAGGGTATCGACGTTCTTGATGGGACGCCGCTCCTGGACATCAAACCGTATGTTCCGGCCTTCGACTGCTATCCGGATGAGAAATCAGGATGGCTTGCCGGATGTAAGGATACGGCAGTATTGACGAAGTCCGATGGGCGTTATTGTGAAAAAGGTGTGTGATGAGTTAGAATATTTTAGTTCTCTTATCCAACGCCAGCTAGTTATCGGATTAAATTCCGGAACTATTGCGAGCATCTGAAAGAAATGAAAAAAACAGTCCTCCCCTTTCCTTTTCCTCCATTGAAATGCTTAAATATAACCGGTAATGAGTACCCATGGTGAAAACCATGAAGATAAGTGCACGAAATCAGATACCGGGAATCGTGAAGATGATCAAGAAAGGCCCGGTAAGTACGGAAGTCGTTATCTCCATTGCCGGCGGCAATGAGATTGTCTCATCTATTACCACCCATTCTGCAGAAAAAATGAATCTGCGGGAGGGATCGAAGGTCTACGCAATCGTGAAGGCATCCGAAGTGATGGTAGGGATCGATTAAAAATTTTTTTAGAAGGCTTTCATGACGCCCGATCCTAATTAAACCGGGTCGAGAGCAGGGCATCCATATATTCAGATGAATACGATTCCTTTTCAGGATCGTACCATACTTCGATCTCAGATTCACCGGATATGAAATTGATCTCAAGAAGACCAAATTTGTGAATCATACTCACCAGACCGGAAGACGTATCCCTCGTATAAAGTTCTTCGTTTCCTAAAAATGCCCGGATATCATCGCCCGTAACGGGGCGGGAAAGCCGGTATACGCGACGCTTCCATCCAGGATAGGGCGGGATTGGATTTTGGAAGATGGTTGACATGGTTTTCATCTGAAGCAACGATATACTAATACTTCATCGTTCTTATTCATACATAATCTTCAGACGTCTGGCTATGTTCGTTATAATCCCTTCAGAAAGGTTTGTATTCGGACATTCACATCAACAACGATATACCTGCCAAGATTCTGCATTTTTTTCTTATAGGTCAACGGTCACGAACGCTTGGTCCGCATGGGATCCAAGTAGTATTTCCCGGCCACAACACGGCGGACTCCTCCTCGGGGATTATCGGTATCCCCCTTGTACCTTGGGATGAAATGGCAGTGGCAGTGCATGACAGTCTGTCCGGCTGCATTGCCGATATTATACCCAATATTATAACCGTCCGGTTTGAAATTATCCTCAATAATGGCCTTGCATTCTTCAATGAGCTCAGCTAGTGCAACCTTCTCTTCGGGCATCAACGTAAAATAATCCGGTGTATGCCGGAATGGCATTATCAGCAGGTGTCCCTTGGAGACTGGGAACCGGTCCCAGCGGGCATAACACAACGTGTTCCGTGTTATGATGTCGTCGTCAAAAGGTGAGCAGAACGGACATGTGGAGTTATTATGCATCACGGTTTTTTTTGTCGTTCAAGGAAATAAATGCCGTGTTTTACTGGGGGTGTTTTTCAAGTCTCAATCATCAGATTGCTCCCTTTTTTCACTCTTTAAGGGGGATTTAGATGTAATATTTTATTTAATAAAACATTTCTGCTTCGTCAATAAAACCATAGTTTTTTATTGATTATAGGGCAATTATCAGTGATCGAATATGGGAAGCAGCCAGGATATTATGCACAATTTTGCCAAGCAGGAGATCAACCGGTTTTTTTCCACGTACGATGGCTGGAAAATTACGCCTCTGCCGGATACAGGAGGATATGACCGGAAATTTATTGCTGAACGTACTATTTCCGGAAACAAGGAATCCAAAAAAGTCCTTGTCTCATTTGAAAAGTGCGTGCAGAAAGAAAAAATCGAAGGATTACGTTCCAGCGTAACCGGGCCCTACGGGCAGGTCCTGAAGAGTGATGTTCTCGTTATTGTTCCTCAGAATTCAGATACCTCCTGCGTACCTCCTGATATCCGGTTGTCGTTCATGAACTCATTTTCCTTTGATGGTGATGCACTTGCGTGGACGAAAAAACCTGTACAGAAATCCGAAGATGAGAAAGCCAAAGCTAAGGTAATGGCATAAAATAATTACAATACGGTGAATGCAGGGGGATAGTTACCTGGTTTCCTCATTTTCCATCCTTTTAGTGCTTGGTATAAGAGAGTTCCGGTTTCAGGGAAAATTCCTGGCAATACTATCACCATGACCCGCGGAAAGAAATTGGAGGGGCAAGTGGTAAGGCTAAGGGATTTGCAGAACGAATGGGTTACCGCTGGCAGACGAACACGGATTCCGGACCTCCAATACGATCTGCTCATCTTCAAACCAACATATCCGACTCGTGAAGGTCCGGCAGACGTGGTACCGGATCAATCCGAAATTGTTCTAGGAAGATCTCTTCCCGGATGAGATCTGCGGTCTGTGCGAAATCCCGTTTCCCTCAATCATCCCCCGTAAGCTCTGGCTCCGCACCTAACACGAACAAGTCTGGCGACGTCTGATCGTACACGACTTATCGGTTGGTGAGCTAGAATGGTGGGGGCCGGACGGGTACGAGAACCCGCACGCCAGGTGAGGCTTCAAGCAAAAGGGTATGATCTCCTGACAGTAACTGTTAGCATGAGAACGTGGAAGATAGGTTGTCCAGTCTCCGACGGAGAGATAGGGAGATGGGAAAAGATATCAGGACCTTCCATTGGAAGCGTTGCCAACGCCTAACAAAATTCCTCCTTAAACTCATCATTTTTAAAAAATAATCGTTCTATTCAGGAAAAAACCGTGCAATTTAGCGGGCGTATAATCGTCCGGAGAAATGGGGGTTAGTTCAAACCCATTATACTGATTGGCCTGTAACCGGTAGCGAAT
>Ga0326726_10000671_pt1 | contig 31194 bp, 30 predicted proteins | sample MHFenrmetagenome_2_FD_207603 | JGI IMG/M metagenome (GOLD analysis project Ga0326726, IMG submission 207603) | Lab enriched peat soil microbial communities from Michigan Hollow, Ithaca, NY, United States - MHF15MN | ecosystem: Environmental > Terrestrial > Soil > Wetlands > Peat | place: USA...
GATCGATCTGCTGCGAGAAAGCTTTTACTCACTCAAGAGGAAAGCCGCACCCGGAGTGGACGGAGTCACATGGCAGGAGTATGAACACGGAGTGGAAGATCGACTGGTCGATCGCTCAGAACATGAATTTCAATGCAAACTGGACGAGTCGAGGCGGTTGAGCCTCTAGCAGGCTGCTGAAAAACTACTCCCAATGCACAGCTTCTTGTGGTACGAGAAGACATGCGCGGAGACGATCAGCAGCAGAGTCATATGTTCAGTTATTTGTCGCCGGAAGCGCGAGTGCGGAAGGATCATCCGCTGCGTGCGATCCGGAGCATGGTGGACGAAGTACTCACGCAACTTTCGCGGCGGTTTGACAGCATGTACGCCCGGGTCGGCCGGCCGTCGATTGCGCCGGAGAAGCTGTTGCGGGCCCAGTTGCTGCAGATGCTGTACTCGATCCGCAGCGAGCGATTGCTGATGGAAGAGATGGATTACAACCTGCTGTTCCGCTGGTTCGTGGGGCTGAATGCGGACGACGAAGTCTGGGACGCGACCACCTTCACCAAGAACCGCGACCGCTTGCTGGAGGCCGACGTGGCCAAAGAGTTTTTGTCGCGGGTGGTCGAGCAAGCGCGGGTGAAAGGTCTGACTTCGGACGAGCATTTCACCGTGGACGGCACGCTGCTGGAAGCCTGGGCGAGTCTCAAGAGCTTTCAACTCAAAGAGGGCAAGCCGACGCCTCCGCCGGACGATCCCGGCAATCCCACGGTAAACTTTCGCGGAGAGAAGCGCTCGAACGAAACCCACGAGTCCAAGACCGATCCCGACTCGCTGCTGGCGCGCAAAAGCGGAGGGAAAGAGTCGAAGTTGAGTTACAGCGGGAATCTGTTGGTGGAGAACCGCAATGGGCTGATCGTGGACACGGAAGTCTTCCAGGCGAACGGGACGGCGGAACGCGATGCAGCGCTGATCATGATGGAGAGGCTTCCCGGCACACAACCGCTGACGGTGGGCGGCGACAAGGGCTTCGACACGTTCGGGTTCGTGGAGGAGTGCCGCAACCTGCGAGTAACGCCGCACGTGGCGCAGAACCTGGGGCGACGCGGAGGGAGCGCGATCGATGGCCGCACCACGCGGCACTCCGGTTACGCCTTCAGCCAGAAGAAGAGAAAGCGGATCGAAGAATGTTTCGGCTGGCTGAAGACGGTCGCGCTGATGCGGAAGGTCCGGCATCGCGGAGTGAGCAAAGTGCACTGGATATTTACCCTGGCCTGTGCCGCCTACAATCTGGTGCGCATGCGCAACCTGGCCGCCGCCGTTTCGACGGTGTAAGTCCGGGCCGACGTGTGTCTCGCAGGTCATGAAGTAAACGAAAAACGGTTCAGAAGTCCAGATCAACAGCAACCAAAATGAGAAACAGAAAGAAAAACTCGCTGCAGATCACTTTTTCAGCAGCCTGCTAGAATCTGATTGAAGGTTTGTAAGTTAACATCGCTGTCGGGGATTATGGAAATTCGCATGGTTTAGGATATTAAAGAACTCTGCACGGAACTGGATGTCCTTTGATTCTCCCACCCAGATGTTCTTGAACAACGAGAAGTCCCAATCCGTGTATCCGGGTCCCTGGGATCGCCCAGGTCCAGCCCGACGGTTAACTTCTGCTCTGACATTTTTCTGCTTTGCTTTGCCGCTTCGGTGCTAACCTTCTTCATTGGCGGTCTCCTTTTATCTGTGCTTCGAGCACGTCGATGGCTTGGGAGCGTACAGCATCCCGTTCGGAGACCGGCCTTCTCATCCCATCTGATTACAATGCGCGAAGGCTCACATGTATCTTGATGCAGCGCTGAGCGAGTACGACCTCCAAGCTGTCCCGGAATATGCGCGCCAGGTGGAGGCGATTGGTTATGACTGTCTCTGGACATCCGAGACCTCGCACGACCCCTTCCTTCCCCTGGCGATTGCTTCGACCACGACCTCTTTTCTCAAGCTCGGGACCTCGATTGCAGTGGCGTTTCCGCGCAGTCCGATGGTCATCGCCTACACGGCTTGGGACATCCAGAAAGCCTCAGCCGGACGATTCATCCTCGGACTTGGGTCGCAAGTTAGAGGTCACAACGAGCGGCGCTTCTCAGTGAAGTTCGAATCACCGGGACCGAAGTTGCGCGAGGTGGTACTGGCGCTACGAGCCATCTGGGAATGTTGGCAGCAGGGGACGCCGCTCGGGTTCAAAGGCGAGTTCTACAACTTCGACTTGATGACACCCTTCTTCAATCCCGGACCGATTGAGCATTCCAAGATTCCAGTTTTTATCGCAGGTGTTAACCGCTATATGTGCCGCATGGCAGGGGAGGTTTGTGATGGTTTGCACGTGCATCCCTTCCACACCCCGAAGTACTTGCGCGAGTACGTGCGCCCGGCTGTCCAGGATGGATTGCGTGTGTCGGAGCGGTCAAGCCAAGATTTTGCGTACGCGACGGCTAGTTTCGTGGTCGTCGGAGATACGGAGGGTGAACGCGCGGCGAACACCGAGGCGGTAAGACAGCAAATCGCGTTTTATGCCTCGACGAGGACGTACGAACCTGTACTGGCGGCTCACGGCTGGGAAGGAATCGCGCCCGAACTACACCACAAATCGCTGGCTGGCGATTGGAAGGCAATGGCCCGGCTCATCACCGATGATATGCTCGACACGATCGCAGTGAGCGGAACTTACGAGAGTATCGGCACGAAGCTGCGAGAGCGTTACGCGGGGTTGGTAGACCGCATTGCGCTTTATCAACCGTACGAATCATCAGTGGATGAGACGCGGCGCGCCGCACTGGTGAGACAGTTCAAGACTTGAATCATCAAAGTAGCGACCCAGTTGTCAGCCCACGAAATTCCATCGTCCTGGCATGCGGTCAGCTCATCTGAAATAAACAAGGGCACGCTCACTCCGAGTAGCCGCCGTCGTCCTTGTCGTCATCGTCATCATTGTCAACTTTCGTGCCGTCGCCTTTGTCTTCCTCTTCTTCCTCGGCTGGTTCATCTCGAACGAGGACATCGGCAGCTACCGAGAGATCATAGGTTTCCGGGTCGATGTATTCTGGATGTATTCTGCTCATGCCCAATGGTACGCCTCGTACTTTGGCCACCACGGCGACAATGGGCGGCGCTGAGAAATGTTAGGCCGATTCTGAAAGCGGACATGCTCTATTTCGCACTCGTATTCGGAGCGGGCTTTGTGCTTGGAGCGGTTCGCACGCTGTGGATTGCTCCGCGACTCGGGACGAGAATGTCTGAACTGATCGAAACGCCTATCGCCGAAAACTCACTGAGGTGGAAAGGTTATTTCATGAGACGTTTGCCATCAGCCAACTGAACTGGATCCTGGGATTGAATCCATTCGATTCGAGCATGTTGAATGGCGTCGGCCGCAACAATCCTTCTTACATGTATTTTGACTCCTGGGAATTCACCAACGCGCCGGGCGGAATCTCGAACGGCATCACCAGCGGGTTCCAGGACGAGAGCGACATCGACTACCTGCTCCCCTACCGGCAGACGGGCACGGACAATGACTGGCGGTGGGGGGAGCAATGGCTGCCGCACGCGGCCTGGTACCTTCTGGCGGCTTCAACGGGAGGCGATACGACCCGCTAATGAATAATTATGGAGTAAGCTGCGGAGGAGTTGGCTAGTGATTAGGAACCAGAACTACAGTCAGTGGGTAGAATCGATTGCTCGCCTACCACGGACTACAATAAACGTGTGAAATCACTGCGATCTGACGTCTCTGACTGTCTGACGCGGAGGAGATTTCTGCGCGATAACACATTGCTGGCGGTGGCTGCGGCGGCCCGAGCACACGCGGCTCCAGAACTGGCGCATCCATTTGTCCCAGACCGTTCTTGGCCCTATTCCGGCCTCGAAGCTGAGGGTCACCACCATACGCGTTGCGTCGTATTGCTCTTATCTCCTTCCTGTTTCACTCCACCAGCGTCATTGCACCGTGAGCTGGATCTGAGTGGATTTTGAGATTGAGCCCGAATTCGCTGCAACCGTGACGGTATAGATTTTTGGCTGGGGCGGGGGAGTATTGCTGCCTCCTCCTCCACAAGCAGCTTGCAGTGCTATGACGGCAAGCGCCAGACTCCACAGCAGCCAGGCCAGAGTTCTTCGCTTTCTGGCTTTGCCGGAGGTGAGGCTAATGGCGATGAACGCGATGCCCGGTAGTGGCAGCAATGCGGCATAGAAAAATCCTTTGAGTCCGGGCCGGTGCGCGGGCTCTAATCCTGCCCTGAGGGCCGTGAGCATGAGCGTTGCGGTAACGGGGTTGGGGCCGGGTGTCACCGATGAAGGCGACACTGAGCAAGATGGTGCTGGAGCCGGACCAGCCACCGAGCACGCCAGCGATACAGTGCCGGCGAAACCTCCCAGAGAGGTAAAGGTGAGCACGTCCATTTTCGATGCTCCCGGCTGCATTGTCAGACTCGAGCTCGCGGGAGTCACGACGAAATCAGGGGCCTGGGCGACGTCAATATTCAGGTTAGTCTGGTTGTTGGAGCTGTCCGGGTCAGGCTCGGTGGCGGAAACGCTTGCGCTATTCGTCCATTGCCCGACGTCGGTAAAGGTAACGGGAATTGTCACCGTTGCGGTTGCGGAGGGGGCCAGCGATCCTAGACCGCAGGTGACCTGGCCACCTGAGGGCGGACCGCATGACCCCTGACTCGCAGTCGCCGAACCCAGTGTCCCGCCCACTGGCTGCAAATCCGTCACGGCCACGTTGTTTGCGGTCGCGGGTCCCTTGTTGACCAGGTTGAGAGTGATGGTCACTTGAGATCCCGTTACTACACTCACCGCGGAGGCCGTCTGCGTGACTGCCAGGTCCGCCGGGTTGACCACCACTGTCAAGATTGCGTTGTTGTTGTCTCCAAGCAGGTCGGGCTGGTCCGATCCTACACTCAAATTGTTGGCAAAAAATTCGGCGGTAGCCATCGTGACTGCGAAGCTCAGGGTGGCGCTGGCTCCGGGCGGGAGGGTGCCGATCGAGCAGGTAATCAGCGAAGGACAGCTTCCCTGGCTGATCGTGAGCGAAGTCACGGGAAGTGCATCGCTGAGGGAATCGGTCAAGACGACATTAGTCGCCGTGGCCGGGCCAAGGTTGGTGACGGTGATGTTAAATGTGACTTGATCGCCGATCCTCGCGGTGGTCTCGGATGCAGTGCCGGAAACGGCAAGGTCCGCGGGCAAGACTGCCGTGATCGTCATCGAAGCGGAATTGTTTTTCGAGTTCAGGTCGGGCTCGGTGGCCGTGATGTGAAGGCCGTCAGTGAAGATTCCCGCTGCGGTCGGCGTAACTGTGAAATCCACCGTGGCTAAGGATGGATCCGCCATGGCGCCCAGATCGCAGGTAATCGTGGTCGTGCCTGAACATGTTCCCTGGCTGGGCTGTGTAGAGACCAAGGTGAAGCTGGCGGGCAGCGTTTCCTTCAGAGTAACTCCGGTTGCATCTTGAGGGCCCGTGTTCAATACCGTTGCTCGATAGCCGAGGTCGCCGCCGCCAACGACCACATTCTGTGTCGCGGGCTCAGTCACGGACAGGTCAGCCCCGGAGGTTGGGCTGGTGTTCAGAAAGACGACAACATTGTTGTTGGTGGTGTCGGTAACGGCCAGGTCGGATAAATTGTCGCCATTCAAGTCTGCCGCGGCCACAAAAGTTCCCAACCTAGACCAGAGTGGAGGAAGGGACAAGAAAGTCGTATTGTTGCGTCCAAGATACAAAATCCCCGCCCCACCACGCGACAGGATCAAGTCCAACTTGCTGTCCGCATTGACATCACCCGCAGCGAGGTTACCTGGGCTGCTGTTCAATGTGGTCACCGAGGTTGCGGGATTGAACGTTCCGTCGCCGTTGCCGGTGAAAACCTGGAAGCGGTCGGACGAAAAGCAGGGCGGCCTCCTGCAGGTGGGAGGTCGTGGCGTTTCGGTTCGCAGCACGAGATCGAGCTTGCCGTCGGCGTCGAAGTTGCCCGCCAGAAGATGAAGTGAGGTCGAGACCGTGGTGATTTGCACCGGGGTAAGAAAACTTCCGTCTCCGTTACCTAACAGGATGAAGACGGGCCCGGGTGAAATGGCAGCGACGATGTCTACTTTGTTGTCCGCGTTGAAGTCATTCACCACCAACGCCGCTACGGACCCGCTGCTTGCGAGCGTTATAGTCGCAGGCTTCTGGAAAGTTCCGTCCCCCTTCCCCAGGAGAATGGTCAGGGTGCCACGGGCCGCGTCTCCAAGGGTCAGGTCGGGTTTACCGTCAGCGTTCAGATCGGTGACGGCAACGCTCACTGGAAATTGATTGGCCTCAATCTGTACCGGCGCCTGGAACGTACCGTCGTTGTTGCCTGGCAAAAGAAAGATCGCGCCGCTCGTCCCGCTCGTCGGGCTGCCTTGGTTGATTAGTACGACGTCGAGTTTTCCGTCACCGTTGACATCGCCAGCCGCCATTGCCTGGGGCGCAGTACCGGCCGGGGAGGTCGCTGCGGCTTGGAACGTGCCGTCGCCTTTGTTGACCAGGATGCTTACGTTGCTGCTCCCAAAGTTCGCGACGGCTAGGTCAGACTTGCCGTCACCGTTGAAATCGCCTGCGACGATTGCTGAAGGGGAAGTGCCAACCGGGTAGGGCGCTGCCGGCGCGAAGTCAACGGCGCGACTGTTGTATGGAAGGCCAAGGGTAATGAAGAGCAGCAAAGCGACCGCCGAGTATTGACCCATTCCGCGCATAGCTAGGGCTCCTCTCACGGCTCGTATCCCACGAGCAATCAAGGTTTCCAGGGTTCTGCCCTGGAAGGCACCACAGCCAGTACTAGGTTCGTTCGGCCCGACGAATTAAGAGGCCCGAGACTGCTGGGGGGAAGTCGCAGAAAATCGACTGCGGAATGAAAAGAACGGGCGCAATTGTGCTCCCGGGAGGCCACCCGCGTCAACCCCAAAAATGCAGTTCCCAATTTGGGGATTACGACGGTTTACTGAAGGACACCCACGCAGGGCACGTTTATCAACCATGCCGTGCGTAACTGATCGAGAGCTGCCCTCGACCGTGACACTTCATGTGACAGCCGAATCGCCTTAGGTCTGTTCCGCGCCGGCGGAGCGGTCCAGGGGAGGACGAACCTCTATAGCATCGACGTAGGGGCGGACGAGTCAGATTACTGGTGAAATACGAGCGCCGCAACCGCAGACCGGACAGACCACAAGCTCTGCAGCGTAGTACAGTTTGCAATTCACGCAGGGAAGACCGTAGAAAATCGAGCCTGACCCCAGCCGCCTGCGCGGGTGGCCGCCTTGTGATGCTGTGCTCCCCGTTGGACTCGTAATTCCAGAGTTCGTGATTTCGCTGTGCATGGCTCATATCCTCTCGATTCGCAATCCAATTCTCAATGGCGCGGTCCGGCGCTGCTTCTGTGTTAATTACAGGGGAACGGCTCGTATTCAATCTATCTTGGGCGCAATACCCGTCTACCACCGATTAACTTCCTCCGACAGTGCTTAGCCTTGACCAGTGGGCGTCGCACGCGAAGAGATTCGTCTGATCAGCACTTCCGTTGGTTCTCGGCAATAGCGGACCAGAGAAAGCCACGCCCGTCTTAGCTCTTGCAGGCATGAAGTATCATTGCGTTGATCCGGCCCTTGATCCTCGGCGGGCTTTAGTTGATCGTAAAGTTCTTGGGGTTGGACGTCGCGGGTGCCGTACCGCCTGCACCGTATATGCCTCCGGCGGCATGACCGGGATTGGTTACGGTAACTGCCAGAGTGCCAGGTGTAGCAATGGCCGACGCCGGGATTGTGGCCGTAAGTTGGTTCGCGGTCATGAAGGTGGTGGTTTGCTTTTCGCCGTTCAAGTTGATGACCGCGTCCTGATTGAAGGCGTTGCCGTTGACCGTTAACGTGAACCCTGGGTCCCCTGAATTTGCGGTATTCGGCACAAGTTGCATAACAGCGGGAACAGCTCCAGGCTGTTGAGAGGCAGCCATAGGGGATTTATAGCCGCATCCTAAACACAGTAGTGTGAGTACGAGTGTTGCCCCAAAATACTTTTTCATGATTTCTCCTTTAATTAACCGTTGCTGCTCGGTCTTGATTTCTTCAGTGCGTTTGAGAGGTTTTGATTCGGCGCCGATAAACATGGATGCGCGGACCGTGTCATTTGTTTGTCAAAAGTGTCTTGCAACTGCCGACGCAGCCTAGTGACTAAGCCGAACAGAGAATTTCGCCTGCGGTGTTCTTAGGATGTGAAATGTGCGCGCGGAAGATTACTGCGGGCTTTGTTTACTGGCGAGCGCAGGCTTGATGTCTCGGTGAACGATGCCCTGCGAATGTGCGGCATCGAGGGCATCCGCAATTTGAATCGCTAGAGGGAGAATCGTGTCGACCTCCTTGGGACCCTTGGCAATCAGGTGTTTCAGCGTGACGCCGTCCAGGTACTCCATCGCGATAAATGCTTTTCCATCGTGCTCGCCAATGTCATAGATCATGCAAATGTTGGGGTGATTCAGAGCTGAGGCGGCCTGGGCCTCGCGTTGAAATCGGGCAAGTGCCTGCGCGTCTTGCGCGAGGTCTTCGGGAAGGAACTTCAGAGCTACGAAGCGATGCAGACGCGTGTCCTCGGCCTTGTAGACAACCCCCATCCCACCACCGGCAAGCCTTTCGAGGATGCGGTAGTGCGAGATGGTTTGGCCGACCATTCGCCGATGCTAGTACCTGCCCAAGAGTCCGTCAAACGTGTCTGGTGTTGAGACCGACCTTCGCGCCTGTTTGTCTCATAGTCGAGGTCTGGGGAGGGCTGATGAATAAAGCAGACACGCTCTAAACTAATTTGATCTACCCGGCCCGTGCTCGCCAAGTACCGGGTCGCACGATTGGACTGACTCCCGGAATTGCAGTTGTGCCTCCAAGGAATCCAGCCAAGCCGCAAAACCTGGACGACAAAACAGCTCAATACGGAGGAAGCGTAATCCCATCACAAAAGCGTCATTCCAGACCGCATCCGCCTTTGCCTCGAAGATTTGAGGGTTCGAGCTGGGCAGCTCGAACCGCACTGTAACGACTCCCTCGACCTGGGACGGACCAAAGCGAGTAAGGGCAAGTCCACCCTCGCTCACGTTCATGATCTTTCCAGCGAAGGCCTCACCCGTCTGGCACAACAACTGAATGGTTACTCAAAGCGATATTCGGATTCCTGGAAATCTCTACCACTCTTGAAAGTGTTGAGCGTTGGCAATTCGTCGCCCCGGCCTTCTCGATAGACCTCAGTTTATTTTACGTTTCAGACCAAACACACGGGTTGACAGATGATTCTTTCCAGGATTCACCTCTGTTATGCTGGACCCGGAATGGACCCACAAAATCGAAGCGACATTCTTGTCGGAAAATTGATCACCGGCCTAGGGATGCTCGTGATGGCAGGTGCCTTGTGGGCGATCCACGGTCGATACGTCATCTTCACCTCCTGGCCGACGATGGAGGCAGAAGTTGCAAAAAGCGAGGTCAGCGGTCCAATCCAGCTGGCGCGTGGTGGTGCCACCAACTCGGTGTATTACACCAGAATTCAATTCCAGTTTGTCGCCGACGGGAGGCAATTCACCGCATCGGCCAGAGACAAGAGCGATAACTGGAGCGGCGCGAAAATGGTCGCCGATACTTACTCCCCCGGAACTCACCACACAATTCATTACAATCCCGCAAACCCCAACGATATTCGTCTCGATAGAGTGAATGCTTTTGAAACTCCAGTCGCGGTCGGAATTTTCGGCGTGGCTATGCTGGTTATCGGTTTGCGGTGGCTCTTCAGGTGTCGGCGAGGTGAACACGTTCCGGCGTAGGAGTTGTGCAGCGCGTTCACAGAGATTGTCCCCGGCATAACCGCCATCACTGCGTTTGGGCACTCACCAGGCCAAATCGCACTCGAAATTTCGTCGACCGAACAGCACCTTCTTTTTGTTGCCGACGCCATCGTCCACCCTCTTCATCTTGCATATCCGGAAACCATCGGTGCAACCAAAACCCATAGTTTCCTGTCTGCCGACAATACATCCGGAACAAAAGAGAGAGCACCGAACTGTTGTGCACTGATGTTGTTTCCCTATAGCAGTCCCAGATGGTCCGGGTATTTGGCCTGCAAAGCAGTGATCAGAAGTTCGAACTCAGGAAGGCTGCGCAAACTCGCAAGGCAAGGATCTTTCAAGAAGAAAGGCCAGCAGGCGAACCCTGTGCTGACGCTCCTTTCAAGCCACTCAAAGGCAGTTTCGCGCCTTCCCGTCAAGGCGAGGGTGCAAGCGATCTGATGATACGTATGGTGTGCGTGTCCAAAGGATTTCGGACTCGAACAGGCTCTGGTCACACAAGCGATTGCTGCTTCTCCGTTTCCCATCAAGGCATGGAGCAGACCTTGTAAGCTGATGATGAGGGGATCGTCCGGCACAAGCTGCAATGCTTCATCCATCAGGCGGCTGGCCCCTTTCCAATCCCCAGTCATCATTGCAGGATATGGAGCAAAATAAAGCGGGTACTTGTTACCGGGGCTCTCCGCCCGCCAGATTTGAATCTGCTGGCGCGCTAGGTCGTATTCCTGGCCCCACACATAGACTTGCACGATGCTTGGGCTCACCGCCATCTTAGGTTGAAAAGGCCGTCCTCTTTCGAACATCTCACGCGCGTGATCGAGCAGCCCGATATGTGCCAGGATTGTGCCAAGGCGATTGTAAGCATGAGGCAGGTTGTTCTGCAGGGCCAGAGCGCGTTTGAGATCGGCAATCGCCTCCAGGTGCTGGAAGTTCTTCGACGGTCCCCAGAGCAGAAAGGCGCGGGCAACGTGTCCCTCGGGAAGATTCGCGTCAATTTCAAGCGCGCGCCGGCAGTGGAATTCGGCTTTCTCCAGCCACACGCTGGCTGGGTCGAATTCGAAATGCCGGGTTGTGCATGCCAATGAGAGGATCGCGTGAGCGAGTGCAAACGTGGGATCACGAGTTACAGCATTGGTTAAATGATGGCTCGCTTTGTCCATCATCGACGCATCGCCGGACGCCGTGATCCGATAGCCGCGCATGAATTCTGCATACGCCATCGGATCCCTGCTATAGCGTGGGCGCTGTTCGACCATCGCTGGCCCATGCGGCCGGTTCAGCGCGCGGCTGATCTGCTTCGCAATATCGCCTTCGAGACTCGCAAGGCGGTCCATGTAGATGTCGCACTTCTTTGTGAAGCTTGGGCGCTGCAGGTAGGTGTCAAACATCTCCAGCGAGAGACGCCACTGCTCTTTTGACATCTGAATGGCGCCGTGTACAACAAATCGGACCCCCAGACGAGAAGCGATTTCCGAAGGCGTTACTTCAAGAGGCAGGTTCAGGACTGCCGAAGTGGGCAGCACGTCCACGCCCGATAGATTGCCGAGAAGGGACACGAGTGCGTCCGCAAAACCGAGACACAAGCCTTGGTCGTCCGTCGCTTTCTCCAGCAGCAACAGCGGAAGAACGGCGAGGGAGGACCGCTCGCCCGATTCGCTCCCATCTTTCCGGACGTTGCTGCGGACAGAGCTTCGACCAGAATCGGAGAGCGGAAATTTCGCGTCGATAACCCGAACCGGGCCGACGAATCGGTATCCTTTGCCGACTACCGTTTCGAGAAAGCGTGGTGTATCGGCGCTGTCGCCCAGCGCGGTGCGAAGCTTCCGCACAACGTTGTTTACGTTTTTTTCGATATCGATGAACAGATCGGAGCGCCAGAGCTTCTTGACGATGTCCTCGCGGGACACCATCTGCTCGCGGCGCTCGAGCAGAAAGATCAGCAACTCCATGGGCTTCTTCTCGAGCTTGATCCGCCGTCCGGAACGCCGCAGTTCGTAGCGCCCTAAGTCGACTTCGACTTCGCCAGTGCTCTGCTTCGAATGCCCCATGGAGAACTCTTGGTCAGCAATTATCCAATAAAAATCAATAACTTGCGACGATATAAGAAAGATATCTAAAGGCTATATGCGCTGCATTGTGAAGCGCTCCACCTCACGAGAACATGATCCATCAAGAATCTCGGAGGAGATATTATGAAAAGAAAGCCGTTCATCACCCTGTCAATCGCTGCGATCTTGTGCATCGCAGGCCAGTTCTTCACCACCGCCGCACATCCCGGCGCTCACGAAAAGAACGCATTCACCCCGGACACAATTCAGTGGGGTCCGCCGCCGCCTTTCATCGCACCCGGTGCTCAAGTCGCGGTCGTCGAAGGTAACCCCGCCGGAACCACCGGTGACTATACCGTGCGAGTGAAAATACCCGATGGCTACCGCATCGCTCCTCACTGGCATCCGCTGCGCGAAAACGTAACGGTCATCTCAGGGACGTTCAAGGTCGGGATGGGAGACACCTTCGATAAAGACAAGATGGCGACCTTCCCCGCCGGTAGCTTCGCCTACCTCGATCCTGACATGCACCACTACGCGATGGCCTCCGGCGAAGTCATCGTCCAGATTCACGGCGTCGCACCGATGCAGTTCAACTACATCCATCCCGAAGACGACCCGGGCAAGAACTAGATTCTCGACACTTTAAGTCGATTTGGAGGAAACCATGACTGTGGATACAAAGAAGCTGGAGCAATTCCTAGGACAGTTTGTCAACGATCTGGGAGCCACCGTTCACGCCGGTATGGTCGTGATCGGGGAACGCCTTGGCCTTTACAAAGCCCTGGCAGCCAGTCCACTAACGCCCGCGGAACTGGCGGCCATAACGCGCACCGACGAGCGCTACGTGCGCGAGTGGCTGGCTTCTCAGGCGGCGGGCGCTATATCACGTACAACCCGCAAACCCACAAATTCGGTATGACCGAAGAGCAAGCGCTCACCTTGGCGAACGAAGATGGTCCAGCGTACTTACCGGGCGCCTTTGAACTCGCTCTTGGATCATTGACAGCCGTTCCCCGCATCACAGAGGCGTTCCGCTCCGGCGCCGGCATGGGGTGGGGCGAGCACGAAGATCGGGTGTTTCACGGATGCGAGAAGTTCTTTCGTCCGGGCTACGCCGCGAACTTGGTCAGTTCCTGGATCCCCGCTCTGGATGGCGTCCACGACAAACTCGTGCGCGGTGCTAAGGTCGCCGACGTTGGTTGCGGGAAAGGGGCTTCGAGCATCCTGATGGCAAAGGCATTCCCCAATTCCCACATCTTCGGGTTTGACTACCATGACAAATCCATTCAAGAGGCGCGAGAATCAGCCAAGCGTCAAGGCGTGGCCAGCCGGATCACGTTCGAAGTCGCGAAAGCCAAGGAATCCCCTGGGAAAGACTGCGACTTCGTGGCGGTCTTCGACTGCCTCCACGACATGGGGGATCCCGTCGGCGCCGCGGCTCACGTCCGCGCCGCCCTAACCGACGATGGTTCTTGGATGATTGTCGAACCGTTCGCCAATGACGACCTTCAGGACAATCTCGATCCCGTGGGCCGCGTCTACTATTCATTCTCGACTTTGCTGTGCACGCCCTGTTCCCGATCGCAGGAGGTGGGGATGTGTCTGGGCGCTCAGGCCGGCGAGAAGCAAATGCAGAAAGTCGTCACTTCTGCCGGCTTCAGCCGCTTCCGGCGGGCCACACAGACGCCATTCAATCTGGTCTATGAGGCTAGGCCATAACCGGGACAGACCATCAGATTGCTGCTGGGGTGGGCCGACTGACTCAATGGACCGCTATCGTGTCGGCTCATTCTCAATTTCCTATTCGTCGCCACAACCTACACACGCGCCGGCAGGACTGCGACTCGTGCGCCCATTGTGACCGGATGACGGGCACTCTTACCTAACCGGGTAAGGTAAGGTAAGGTTAGGTTTGCCGACAACCAGCCTTTTGGATTATGAAGCGAAAGAAAAAGAGCTGAGGACGGCTTCTTATTATCGTGTTGCATTTGGAAGTGCGGATCGTCAGCATGGCCTCAGCTTAGGCCACGGAAGAAGGCGGTCAGGTCTCCTGCGAACGCCGCTGGTTCCTCAGCCGGGGCGAAGTGCCCCCCGCGCGGAAAGACTGTCCAGCGCTGGATGTTGTATAAGTGCTCCAAATACGAGCGCGGCAGTTCGCCCTCGGGAACGGTCTGGTGGGCGAAAACACCAAACGCCGTGGGTGTGCTGACGTAGGTGGGATCGACCGGGTGCCAGCGATTGTCCCAATAGTCGCGCATCGACGAGGTGATGCTCTGCGTGATCCAGTACAGGGTGAGCGTGGCGCAGAGGAAGTCGTCGGTCGGCGTAACGTCGCTCCACGAGTGCCACTTCTCACCCACGTATGCCGCGAGCCCTGCCGGGGAGTCGTTGAGTCCATAGCCGACAGTCTGCGGCTTGGTGGACTGGATCGCGCTGTAGCCCCGCTCCGTCGTATCCCAGCCGCGGCTCACCGCAAGATACGAACGCTCGACATCGGACAGTTCCGTATCGTCCACCACGGGGGCGAGATCCGACTCCAGTGTGGTGAGATGGATCCCGATCACCGATTCGGGATGGTCTAGCGCAAGGATCGTCGTGACCCCGGCCCCAAAGTCATAACCGCTCGCACCATAGCGGGAATACCCAAGCTCAGACATGAGCCGGTGCCAGCGCTCCGAGACGTACCGGTAGTTGATGCCGACCTTGGGTGGACGCGGCGAGAAACCATACCCGGGCAGGGAGGGTACGACCACGTCGAAGTGCTCGAGCATCGGCAGCATGTCCACGTAATCGAGGAAACTGCTGGGCCAGCCGTGCGTGAGAATGAGCGGCACACCCCTACCTGATGCTGCACGCTGGTACACAAAGTGGATGCCCTTCCAGGTGAAGTGGTTGAACGCGTTGAGCCTTCGCTCCCAGCCACGCCAGTCGAACTCGTGGGCCCAGTAGGACACGAGGCGTCGTAACCAGTCCAACTCGGTGCCCTGTTCCCAGCCTATACCGGGTATCTGATCGGGCCATCTTGTATGGCGCAACCGTGCCCGCAAATCATTGAGCACCTCATCCGCGACGTGAATCCGAAATGGTTCCACTACAATAAACCAATCTTGGCCATAGCCAGTGGCCAACTGGACGCGCAGGTAATCTCGCACGGGGTCTCGTCGATCACTGTGGACAGATAGACATGGGGCGTTCCCGGATCAATCCCGTTGCGACGTAGTTTAAATCAGGTCCCTCTTCTCACGGACGATAATGTCCTCTACCGTGGGTGAATCGGTCTAAGAAACTGCCGACAGCGGTATTTATGAACAACTCTTCCGTCTGTGGATGATCCCGTCTGGATCACGGGCAACCTTCCATAATCCCGGAAAGGTAAGAGTTGCCGAGAACCCTGGACTTCTGCGGTTGGTTAGCCGCCCCGTCTAGGCAGGCCGTTGGGCGGAAGGCATAACGAACTAGCGTCCCTGACCTTTAGTTGTCTTTGTTAAGTCCCTTGTCGGAGCTAAGCTCTCACCAGACAGTTCCTCGAAGGCAGACTTTATGGCTATTCGGACCAGGGCTACGATGGCGTATGGTTCTGAACGGTTGCAACTCGCGCGGAGGATCTTGGGTTGCTTAGTCTTCTGCGCCCTGCCCATCGCGCTCCCTGCCCAGACACCGCCACCGGCGCCGAACGATGATCTTGCCTCTCTTCGCCAGCAGGCCGCAGCGGGAGACGCGCAGGCAGAGTTCGCTCTTGGGAATCGATACTACCGCGGCCTCGGCATTGCCCAGGACTATGACCAGGCCCTCTTCTGGTATCGCAAGTCCGCCGACCAGGGTTTTGCTCCCGCACAGAATCAACTGGGCAGCATGTATCAACATAAGTGGGGTGCGCCGCGCAATTACAAGCTCGCGGCAGCTTACTACCGATCAGCGGCGAACCAGGGCTATGCGCTTGCCGAGTACAACCTCGCGGGTATGTTCGAGAGCGGCCTATACGTCAAGCACGATTTGAAACAAGCCTTTGCGTGGTACAGCAAGGCCGCCGACCAGAATCTCGCGCAGGCCGAGGAGGAAGTCGGCTACTTTTACCAGAACGGATATGCGGTCAAGCGGGACTATTCTCGGGCTCTCGATTGGTATCGCCGCGCCGCCGGCCACGGCAGTTCTGACGCCGAAAACCAGCTCGGCTACATGGCAGAAAAGGGATGGGGCCAACCGCAGAGTTATCAGGAGGCTGTTACCTGGTATTACAAAGCCGCGGAACAGGGCAGCGACACGGCTCAGGAAAACATCGGCTACATGTTCCAATATGGAACCGGAGTGCCGATCGACTATGACAAAGCCCGGACCTGGTATTACCAGGCTGCCGATCAGGGAAACGGCGACGCGTTAAACCAGCTTGGCTGGATGTACCAATATGGACAGGGAGTGAAACAAGACGATGCTGAGGCCCTGGGTTGGTACCAACTCTCTGCCAACCAGGGCAACTTGCACGGCAAGATCAATCTCGAGGCCTTCACCGACGACCTAGAGTACCGCCGCGGAGCGGTGTTGAAAAACGCCATCAACGCCAAGGTCAACGATCCTGCGTTTCTGCGAGCCCAGCGATGGGCCGACATCCGCGATTTATACGCGCGCATTACCGGATTAGAGTCTGACGCCGTGAACCAGGACGACCTAGCCGACCAACTCGAACACATGGGCCACGGCAAGAATGACGCCATAACCAAAGCCTTCAATGCGATGGGCAGCGTCGGCGCAGTCAAGTTTCATATCGAGGCCACCAAGTATCGCGCCGAAGCGGCGCGCCTGCGTGATCAGCTAGCCCAAATCGAAAGCCAAAACCAATCCAGCGTCGGCCCCGTTCTCCCCTAGCGTTTCGGATAGCGCGACCTGGTTTCGTAGTTTCCCCACACCGCGAGCGATTTAACGAAGTTCGTGCCCGAATGACGGGCAAGCCGGAAGTAATGCCTCCGGATTGGCCCCGATAAACGTTAGAACCCTATCGGGACTGCCCCGAGAGGAAGAGCCGAATCGTCCGTGAATGTGTGGCTCGGGGCAGTTTCGATAGGGTCGTTTGAACTGAGCCGCTAGCGTTTGCGGCGGGCGCGGTCGGACCTATGGGAATTGAATTGGGTTTTGCTTTTCGGAAGGCGCGAGTGCGAGAGTCGAAGCGGGATGGAAACCGGTTTGAGTCGTGTTTTGCAGTTGTGGCATTGCGTCATGAGTGGGCCAGAATGCCGCACGGGAGCGACGAAACTGTCTGGCGAGCGCACGGGGAAACCGAGCACCCCACAACAAAACTGCGGGATGAACCCCGTGCACCGTGAAGCCGCCGTTCAGCCCGCTTGCATCTGTTTCAAGAGCTCTCGACTTTGGGTTAGCAGCTCACGCGCACGCTTGTGCTCTGCTAGGGCCTCGGCAGAATAGAGACCGTGTTCCAGCGCGCACGTCGCGACCACCCAGCCCTGCGGTTTACGTGTCTTCAACATCCAGTGATGGCGGCAACTAAGTTTTCGGGCTTTGAGTCCTTTTCCGTCGTCAATGAAAACCTCAGTTCCTTGCACCGCCAACCGCGGCCGCCTTCCGCAGTGTGTTCGGACGAAATTCAAAGCTTGTCCGTGCCCGCCTGCAGAGCGTCTACCGCAATCGCGGTCGTATCGTCCTTCCTACCAATGGCTTGCTCCCAGCGCGTCGCGCGTTTGAGTCTCCACTCGGCGTTCGCAAAATCCTCCACGAACATGTACTTCGAATCTGGCAGGCCCGGTGAACGGCCTCTTGAGGGAACACCGGACGCGCGAGAAGGCCGACGCACGCCAGCACAACAACAGATAAGGATCGTTTCATAGAATCAAGATGACCCGCGTGCATTGTATCCGGCGTATCGATCCTGCCTCGATCTACGGAGCTGCGGGTTTCGAAGCCGGGCCAGCATACTCGAGACGCAAACCCCAGTCGAGATCGGTGGGGAAGTCCGGCAGTTCCATGATCCCGGTTGAGCTCGATTGCAGGTTTCCAGCATCCCGCCATGTCCCGGCGCGGGGATCAAACCATTGCGCCTGATACTCGCTCAATGGGAGAGCGGCGCGAATCTGGCCGCGAGGGCAACCTTTTTCGAAGTAGGCAAGAAATATTTTCTTGTCTGGCGTGCGCGCCGAATAAGCCCAGCCTTCGTAACCGAGAATCATGTGTGTCTTGTTGGGCGATACCAGGTTGGCGTCAGGAACCAATTCCTGAAACCGTCTGCCGATGGAAAACGCAAACGTTCTCAGGTGTTGCATCTCGGCGCCCGACCGCCACTGGAACGCATCCCACATCTTTACCGGTGACGCTGGTTCTATGTCGGCGCCCCAGATCCCCTCAGCGCCGTAGATGTGCCCCGCCAAGCCTCCGGAGAGGAAGCTTCCGTACATGGTCGAGCGCACGAACCGGTTGTCGGTGTCGGAGCCGCCCTCCGCTCCATATTTATATCCGCCTTCACCCAGGCCGAATTCGTCCTTGTATCCGGCATAGTAGGGCTCGCCATTTAACGCCGGCTTGGGATGCGGGGATTGAAAAATTTCTGTCAGGTACCAATACCAGTCATGCTCCCGCTCGTTTCCGATCTGGTGCAGGGTCACCCAGGAGTCCTCTCCAAAATTAACCAGCGAGGATGGATTGGAATTGGCCGTAAGCAATGTGCCGTACGGGGGCGGGCCGAACTTCGTCATGACCAGCCGAACCGCTGCGTTGTAATCGCTGGCGGGAATCGTGTCCTGGTCAATATCAAAATGAATGGGGCTGAACACGGTGTTGTTGGCCTGGTAGCGAGACCACACGTACTGGATGTAGCGCGCATAAGAATCGGGCCAGGAATAGTACTTTTTCCAAACCTGGCCGGTGTCTCGGCGTGCCACTTCGATGATGGGAATGAAGCCCTGCTCGTTCAGATACTCGATCTTCCGGTCCAGGTAGCGAAAGTACGCAGGATTAATGCGATCCAGGTCGGGAAAGACGTTTTCATAACCGGGTACTCGGCCGGGAAACAGGAACGGACGGCCACCCTCGTTCTCCATGTTCTTGGCGCTCTTGGTTCCGTATTCCGTCCACGCAGATCGCACACAGGTCCGTTCGGGATTGTCCATGAAAAGTTCCACTGGATAGTCATCGGTTGCCCAGGCCGGAAAGGCAGCAATGATAAGGATCGCGTTGTAGCCTTGATCCTTCCGGTAGCGAAGATAATCTTTGAAGCCGGCCTCGGGCCCAAGCGGACGATGTTTGTCATCCTCATACCAACGAAACCGATTGGTTCCGGCGGAATACCAGGTATCACCGACCATGAAAAAAGGCGTGCCGTCAGCCTGCTCGATGGCGTGATGGTTGGCAGTGGCCCGGAGAAAACCCCTTCGGAGCGGATTCTTTTGATTGTCTTCCTCGCTCCAGGCAACCGCACGAAACCCGCCATGCTTGCCTGCTAGACCGGGGTCGGGGGGGGTCGAATCGCTCTGCCACGTCCACGCACCTGCCGTGGGAGCCAGGATGCGAACCCGGAATGTCCGCTCACCGTCCCAGAATCCGTACACTCTCTTGCGGAAGCCCGGCCCTACAAGATCCACCCACACGGTGACCTCTCTGTATGGGTTTGTCCAGGAGCGAGTCGATGTGAAGGTGAGCTCCTGCTTTTCCCACACATGAACAACCGGTGAAGTAGCGGCTGAAACTGCTCCGGCGAACAGGGCGGCGACCAGGGCGGAGTGCAGAGCAACCACACGGCCGAACCGGAAAATGTTGCCGACTTCAGCGTTCGGAAATAACACGGTGGCCCGATTCCCAGTCGCCACATGGCCTCCCCAAGCTTTTGAAGAATTTCTACTCTACTCTTGAGCTGCTTGCAATCGTGGGTTAGCCCCCATCTTGTTTTGCGTACTTGGCGGTAAGGTCTTTTAGCCGCAAAGTTCGCTACGGCTGGGAGCGATCTGGATATCTCTAAAACTGCACCAACCACCAGACCCGTGCTTCGATTGGCTTTTACATTCTTTTCCGATATCCTCAACCCCCTTGCCCGCCTTCGGCATCAGACGAGCTTGAGATGACAAACAAAACCTGCGTATTCACGATCTTGGGGCTGCTGATCTCTTCCTCTGCCCTGGCCGCCAGCCAGGTCGGACATACCGAGATCGCCAAATGGCAGTACGGCAAAAGCGGCGCGGTCTCACTGACCTACGATGATGGGAGCATCAATCAGTTTCGCGTAGCAGTGCCCATCATGGACAGTTTCGGTTTTCCCGCCACCTTCTTCATCATCACGGGCGAAATTCCCGGTTCGCAGTACCATGGCACGTTCATTGGCCGTCCTACGAAAGCGATTATCCAGGAGACAGCCAGTGTGCCCACCAACCAAGACAATTTTTTGGAACGCGCTTCAGCCATCCGCTTCCTGGGCGACCAGGAGACGCGCGACTCTCAGACCCAGGCCGGCGAACTTTACGACGAAAGCAATAAGTTTGACCAGGGGTATCAGTTGATCGACGAGGCGTACGCCAAGCTGCGCCGCGACGTCTTCAAACCGGCGCCGGAGCACGAAGGCTCCGCCGATGGGAAACACATTACATGGGATGAACTGAGCGCGCTGGCTGGACGCGGATACGAGTTTGCCAGTCATACCGTGACGCATCCGCGTTTGGCGGTGCTCGATGATGCCAACCTGGTGTACGAGTTGGAGAAGAGCCGCCAGGATATCCTCGACCACCTTGGATTCAAGCACACGTTCTCGGTGGAGTGCCCCTACGGCACCGAGAACGAGCGCGCGGTGCGGACTGCGCTGGCGCGCTACCAGGTGGCGCGCAACCACATGCCGGATCCGTATGTGGAGGATATCGACCGCGGGAGTGATATGGATCCGGTTGGGTCGAGCAAAGAGTACGTGCGCTGGCAGCGAGGGGCCCTGACCGAGACGCCCATGCCAGTGATGAAGTCGTGGATTGACACGACAGCCACGCGCGGCAATATCTGGCTGGCGCTGGTTTTCCATGGAGTAGACGGCATCGGTTGGAAGCCGACAACCGGCGCGGAGCTCAGGGAGTATTTCGGCTACATAAAGAGGAAGCAAGACAAGTTATGGGTAGCCACGTTTCAGGACGTCGCCAAGTACATGCGGGAGCGTATGCACGGCAATGTCGCCTCCTACCGGGACGGCGATGTGATCTCGGTGGTGCTGCGTGATGACCTCACAGACCTGAGCTACGACATCCCGCTAACCTTGAAGACCTTCGTACCCTCGGAATGGCCGGCAGTGGAAGTGCGGCAGGGGGCGCGGACGACGCGGGTGAAAGTCGCCCGGGACAAAGGGAACAATTTCGTACTCTATCAAGCCGTGCCCAATGCGGAAGTTGTGACCCTGGTTTCCGCTCAAGCCGGCATGCAACAGATTCAGACCAGGTAATTCGTTTCACGAGAACCGATTCTCAGGCCACGCCATTTGCTGCTCCAGAGGTTTCTTCGCATGAACGGGTATCGCTCAAGGCAGTGTCTCCTGCTTCTCACTGCGGCCCTTCTATTCCTGGGAGAAGCTTCGGCTCAATTCATCGATAATTTCGACGGCCCCTCTGTAAAGACTGATCCCGCTGGCGTCACCGGCTGGCTTTTCTTGCCCGGCGACGGCACCGCGACGATGGACCTCCGTCAGGGAGGGGAAGGGTATGCCTCGATTTTTGTGGATGGAACTACCGACAAGCGGGGCATCTGGTGGGCACTCATTGAGCGCAAGGTGTCCGACCACATGGATCTCTCTTTGCTTCAGAAACCCGGCCATGAACTTCGCATTGAAGCACGCGTCCGGGCGAGCCATGCGCCCCGCCGCGTGAATTTGCAGGTCGCGACCCAGCGCAGCACCGATGACGATGCCAATCTTATGGAGTACGACATCCCGGATACGACCAACTGGCACACCATCAGCATGACCACTCATCATTTTGACGCCAAACCAGGAGACACGGTGATGGGGCACATGGCTCTGATGGATTGGGGTTTGGAGAAGTACCGCCTGGACGTGGACTACATAAAGGTGGACATCGTGAATACGGCCATCGCCGGACCCGACCAGGGCGATCCGATTCCTTATCATCCGCCGATAGCCGATCCCACAAAGTTTTCCCAACAGGTCACAGTTGCCCAGGACAGCATGATCGATCTCGAGAATACCGATGTGAACCAGAACGATTGGTATGTCCAGGACGCAACCGGAAAGAAGATCAACCTGCTGACGGTAGATGGGACTCATCACGTCATATTGCGTTGGGATTTAAGCGCGTTTGCTGGAAAGAAAGTGGCTGACAATGGCCTGCTGGAGCTGACGACGTATTCATCTCAGCGCAAGGCTGAGTACGTCAAGGATTTCGGAATCGTCCGAGTGGTTGAAATTCTCGGGGGCGATCCAAACTGGGATCAAAAGACCGTGACCACCGACAGTTTCTGCCATTACGAGCCGCTCAATCGCGTCCTCAACACCCAGATGATCATCGACTGGCCCGTTACTCCGGGAGATGGCGGGAAGACTTACCTGACCATTTCAAAAACAGTGCTGCAGCGGATGATTGACGGGAAAACCCTTGGAATTGCCATCAAGGCGCTGGGGGCTATAGACGCATCCTTTTACTCGATAGAAAACCAGGCCGGAAACAACAGCGCGCGGCTACGCTTCAATTTGCAAAAATAGACTTGCCGCTGCATCGGGCGACCCCAAATCCATCGTCGGGAGTTCGGTATGCAAAAGTCGCCTGCTGTTTACACATGGCACGATGCTGCCGTAAGTGTTTCAGGAGGTCTCGAATCGGGGAATTACCGACAATTCGGATATTGGGTGGTTCCGGGATCCCAAGCGCCGTTTGAACGGCCAGTACTCAACCGAGACTGGGGCGTTTTCATTTCTGGGCTGCTGCGCCCGCCAGGAGTAATTCCTGACTGTCGGGATGAGCCCTATGCACGTGAAGCCCTCCGCTCAGCCGGCTTGCAGCCGGTTTAACAGCTCTCGACTCTGCTGTAGTAGCTCCCGCCCAAGCACGTCTTCAAGGTCCTCGTATCACTGCCGTAGCTTTGTGTAGTCTTTCCTCCCCTGCGATGTGTGCAAACCGCGTGTCGAGTTGCAGGAGCCTGCTCGATCCGGTGCGCTGAAGGTTACATCGGTTATGGGGTTGTCGTGATAGCATCGTCCCGTTTTCTCTGCGGAGGTACGTGTGTTCCAGCAAGGACGATCGTCAATGCTGCTGCTTGGGCCTTTTCTCTTACCGGCTGTTCTCTTGTGGGCAACACCGAGGCAGGGTCAAACAACCTCACCGATGCGCAACCCGCTCGAGGGTGCGGAGATCTTTCGACACTATTGCGCCTCTTGTCATGGAGTTGACGGACGAGGTCATGGACCAGCCTCAGTTGCGCTGAAACATGGGGCTCCGGATTTGACGCGAATTTCGCATAGGAATGGCGGAACGTTCCCTTACCGGCGGGTAAAGGACATCATTGAGGGAAAAGAGTCTGGACCGCTGGCGCACGGCAATCGAGAGATGCCAGTTTGGGGACCAGTCTTCCATGAAGTCGAATCAGATATGGACTTTGGTGAGGCAAGGTTGGACGCCGTCACCAAAACCGTAGAGGCAATGCAGCAAAAATAGGCGGCGTGTGATGATCGCACGGGCCAGTGACGACGGCCATGGCACGCCAAAGCGCTATGCAAGGCAGACCGACGCCGCAGTCGAGGACTCGTCCGTTACGCGACTTCCATCAAAACAGGCTCAAACCGCCGCTGTCGAAGAAACGGCGCGCCCATCCGCAGGTTGTCACGGCGGCGTTCTCACTCAGTCCCAGAATCACTAATTCCGTTTGGGGATCGTTTGCGTAGGCCGCCGCTTTCACTTCCTCCATGTTCTGAGCAGTGATGAACTTACGAGGGGGTTTCGTGCCTGTATCTGCCATGCCGCCGAGAATATCGTCGGCACCACGGGCGGGTAAGATCACCGAAGTGAGGGGGACGGTGGGACAATGGGCCCAGTTGCACGTGGAGATTGGATGCCGCGACGTGAATTTCGGCTTGCAGACCACGGTTAACAAGATCTGAGACGCTACCCTTTCCCCGTCAGGTGCCATTCAACACTCTTCACAAACTCCCGACTGATCCTTAGAGCCTCTAACAAAACCTCATCGCTTCCAAGTGCAACCACCAGTCGGTCCCTAGGTCTTAAATCAGCATTGAGCATGGTGAGGAGAAGTTGGTCACTTTGGGCCAGCGTTAGAAATTGAACCTTAGCGACAGCTGAACAATGCGTGGGCTTGAGCTAAAGCTGACAATCCGCCCGAAATCGCCCGTGCTGATGTCGCTGATGGGATTTTCTCGACTCGCATGGTTCAGGAGGTTGAAGAAGTCAGCTCGGAGCTGCAAGCCCTTTGACTCGGCCAGCAACAGGCGCTTCCCCAAGGAAAAATCGATGTTGCTCTGGCTCGGTCCCCGCAAGATGTTGCGCCCGACGTTGCCGATGTCGGTGCCAGTATCCCCGGCCAGGGCGGTGGGATCGTGGGCACTAGGAATCAGCCGGCCTGGTTGTACGTTGGCTACAGCAAACACAGACGGGTTGAAGTAGTAGCCCGGCGGAGTGTTGCTCGTGGCCGTCTGACGGCTTTTCCCGGCTGCCCAGTTCGGACGCGCGCCGGCCAAGCCATACAGAGAACCTCCTCCGGGATCAAAGACATCGATCGGCAGGCCCGACATGACGGTCATGACCCCGGACACTTGCCAGTTGGCCACTAGAAGGCGTGCCATTGTCGATTTGGGCGTGAATCCGAACTTTGGCAGGTCCCACATGAAATAGCCGACAAAACGATGTGTGCCGTCGAAATCGGAGAGGCCGCGGTTGCTCTGAGCCGCAAGTTGGTTTCCCAAGATTCCACTGGTGTCAAGGCCAGGGAAGGAACTGTTATCGATGGATTTGGAGAAGGTATACGAACCCTGGAACTCGAGTCCGCGGGAGAAACGTCTATTCAAAGTGGCTTGCAGCGAGTGATATGTGGATTGCCCGTTCGATTGGTTGAGAGTGAAGAACGCGGTATCGACTCCCTGCATCGGTGCACGTAGAGGTGCATTCTCATTGGTGTTGACCGTGATCACTTCTCCGGTGACCTGATTTGTGACCGGATGATTCACGCTCGCGATTTGAGACTGATTGATGGCCACCTGGCGGAACAGTCTTAGTCCACGCGTACCCACATAGGCGACCTGCAGCAGCGTGTCACGAGCCAGTTTGTACTGGATACTGGCGTTGAAGTGCTGAAAGTAGGGCGTCCGGAGATGTGGATCGAAAGGACTGCTGGCCAACGCATAACCCATCTGAATGAGGGGGAAACTGCTTTCCGTAGGCACGCTGGGGAAGGGATTCGCGAACGTGTGCCCCGACGATACAAAATTCTGATAGAACGGCGGCGAGAAGTAGTCCCAGGCGAGATAAAAGAATGAGGGCTCCGAAAAAAAGATTCCGTAACCGCCGCGAAGGACAAGTCGCTCCGAATCAAACGGGGACCACACAAAGCCAAGCCGAGGACCGAAGTTCTTTGGGGACACACTGTTCACCACACGCTTGCCGACCTTCGGAACGTCCGGCAAGACATACCGGGAATTGCCAGCCATGACAATGCCGCCGAGGGGCGGTCCCACCGGCAACCCATCTGATCCGAGCTCCATGCGCGGGCGGTACAGCGCCGGATCAAAGCCGCCAATTAGTCCGTGCGTCTCATAAGGCGGCAGGTTCAATTCATATCGCAGTCCCAGGTTGAGCGTGAAGTTGTGGGCCAACCTCCAGTCGTCCTGCAAGAAGAAGTTGTAGTCGCTAGTGCGAAAAGAGCGGTGGCTGAGGCCGACGCCGATGGAGGAGAAATCGCTATTGCCGGTCAGGAAGTCGTTGAAAGTCGGAAAGTCAATTTCGCCGTAGGTGTTGACATTGGCATGAACGTCCCACCAGTAGCGGCGAAAGTCGCCGCCCAAGCGGAGGCTATGCTGGCCTCGGCGGAGAGACAGGATATCGCTGGCGGACCAGGAATATGTAGACGCGTCGTTGAGCGTAATCCACTGTGAACCAATCGCCGCGCCTGCTTCATCGCGCGCCAAAATGATGTTTGGCATCCCTGGAAAGTCGGCAGCGGTAGGACGCTGGATACCGATGCTCGAATCCAGCAGCGTTTCCTGAGGAAGCGCCCGATTGCGGAGGAAGTTGTAACCGCTATCGACCTCGTTCACAGCCGTCGGACTGAAGGTATGAACGTAGGAAACTGACAGAAGCCGGTTGTCATTCTCCAGTTGCAGTCCAAAGCCGGGCAGTAGGGTCCCACCGAACGCTACTTCACCGGGAGCGGCTGCGCCCAGGGCGTAAAACTGCGGAGCGTCGGCGAAGAAGAACTTCGCCGCCAGGGTGTCTTGCGGCCTGGGGTGAAAATCGAAATTGGCATTGAATTGTTCTTCGTGGTAGGTGGAGAGGGCTGTGCCGGACACCCGTCCGTCCGCTTGCTGAGGCGTGGGGATGAGGTACTGCCCGTCGGGCAGCTTGGCATTGAGAAGGGCCACGGATACAGGATTGACGAACGTCGCCGGGCTGCCATCGGGCATGATGGGGTGAAAGGTGTTGAGCAGATTTGTTTCCGAGCGGTCGTTGGTGAGGCCGGGAGCAATCAGGACGCTCTTGTAAATACTCTGGTCCGTGGCGCCATTGGCTTCGCGTGTGCCCTGATAAGAAAAGAAGTAGAAGGCCCGCTCTTTGCGGATCGGCCCGCCCAGCGTAGCGCCGTAAACGTGACGTCGCAGCTCGGGCCGGCCCACGCCCGCCTGCCTTAGATTGGCGTCATTAGCGTTGAACGCGTCGTTGCGGAGGTATTCATACAGGCTGCCGTGCACCTGATTCGTCCCACTTTTCGTGGTCACCTGAACGTTGGCGCCGCCACCGCTCTTCAAGGACGCGTCATACATCGAGGTCTGCACCACAACTTCTTGAATGCTCTCCGGCGCCGGAATCGCAACCGCGGCGAAGTCGTGCCCGTAGATGTCATTGGCATTGACGCCATTGATTTGCAGGTTGTTTTGCTCGGTGCGCGCGCCGTTCACGGAAAAATTAGGCGAGTTGCGGCCAATGGCGCTGTTATTGGTGAGTTCCACCGAGACTCCCGGCGCGAGCGTGACCAACTGCAGGAAGTTACGGGTGGGCAGCGGCAGGTTCGATACGGCCCTCGCCTCCAGCTCGGTCGCCAGTTGGGGACCATCGGATTGAACCAACGGAGGGGTGTCGCTGACGGTCACTTCCGATGAAGCGCTCGCAACCGAGAGCACGACGTTCACAGTGGTGATTTGGTTGGTGCCGACTCGCAGGCTATTGAAACGCCCGGTCGCGAATCCTGGAAAGGATACGTTTAGTTCGTAGAGGCCGGGAGAAAGAAAAGCAAGGATGTATTTGCCGGAGGTATCGGAAGCGGTTGCACGTTTTTCGGCGGTTGCCGGGTTTTCCAATTGGATGGCGGCGTTAACGATGATCGCGCCCTGCACATCCCGAATGGTGCCAGCGATCCAGCCGCTGGTTTGGCTCTGGCCCAAAGCCAGGGTCGGAACAATCCCCCCCAAGATCAATGCGGAGCGCAGCAGAATTCGGATCGCAGAACTCATGTCGTGACCCTATTGCGGGAGACCTGCGCGCCGGAGCAAGTCTTGAAATCTTAGGTCGGAGCGGAGGCCGGCATACTGTGAGTCTCCCAGGGAGAAGACTGTGTCCCATTCGTGCTGGGCAAATCCCTTTTCCAACCAGGCAAGTACGTGTTCCCGGTCATCCACCGCTGTATAAAACTCAATCATGAACGAAGGTTGCAGCCAGTGATCCTTGGCAGTATCTTCGATCTCTCTCGACAACTGTCTGACCGCCCGGGTGGGATCGGTCGGACTGTAGGCGCGTCGAATTCGTTTGGCTTCTTCCGTCCAACCGTAGTGATCGAATGCCACCAACCAATTGTCCACCGCCTCTTTGTACCTTCCCGCGTGGTAAAGAGATCGCGCGAGAAGCCAGTTGTCGATTGGGTAAACAGGATGAGTCGCCATGTAGCGGCGGCCTTGCTCAACCCGCTCGCTGGGCGACAAACTTGAATCAGGCAGATGCACCTCGCTTGGATCCAGCTGCTGGGCCCACTCGTACTCATGAAGTGCTTGCTCCCGCTGCCCAAGAGCTTCCAGGTAACCGGCGTAGTCGGCATGGCCCGGAGCGGAGCTTGGGGTAATCTCCAGGACTCGTGCAAACTCCTTCCCAGCCGCCGCCCAATCCCGGTCATACAAAATCAACATGTGGGCGAGCTGCAAATGCGCCTGGGCTGATCCACCATCCAGCTCCACGGCCTTGAGTGCGGCTACCTCGGCTTTCTCCAGGTCGGCGATCCCTGGGAGCCAGGGAGATTCCCACGCCTGCGACAATCCGACGTACGCCGGGGAGTAGTTAGGGTCCTCTCGGATGGACTGTTCGAAGCAGGTGACCGCCTTCCTAAATGCTGCTTCGCTCGGCTTTGGCCATCCAGTCTTGCTGTATGCGAGATGGGAGGAGTCCCCAAGGTAGCGCTGCCCATCCAAATACGCATCCAATGCCTTGCGATTCACCGGGCGCACATTTTGCAGCTGCGACTGCTCTTGCGGGGTCAATTCAAGATTGATCTCCTTGGCGATGGTGTCCGCCACGGTGCTTTGTAGACTCAGCACATCCCGCAAATTGCGGTCATAGGTCTGCGCCCAGACGTTCGTGTCTTTGGCTGCGTGGATCAACTGCGCGGTGATCCGTACCCGGTCTCCGGAGCGCAGCACCGAACCCTCCACAACCCCATCTACACCCAGCTCCCGCGCGATCTCGGGCAGGGGCTTGTCCGTCTTCTTGTAACGCATGACCGAAGTGCGGGAGATGACCTTCAACGCCCGGATGCGCGACAATTCCGTGATGAGTTCCTCAGTCATGGCATCAGCGAAGTATTCCTGGGTCGGATCGCCGGAGAGATTCTGAAGGGGCAGTACAGCGATAGACCGAATCTGAGGAACGTCCGTCTTCCCGGCGATCTTTCGCCAGATGTTGGTTGGCGCCAACGCGAGCAGAATTAGAAGAGCGACCGTGGCCACGGTTCCAGTAGCGATGCCAAGTCGCCAACCAGGCTTCGCGAAGATTGATTGCCTCGCCCCGTCTGCTGCCTGCGAGACCCCGGTCGCTAGGCCGGGATGCGCAATTACCGGTTGGACTGGCACGACCAGCCGGTAACCCCGCTTGGGGACGGTCTGGATAAACCTCGATTCGCGGGCGTCGTCGTCGAAGGCGCGTCGTATCTCGGAAATAGACCGCACGAGAACGTCGTCGGAAACAAAGGTATCCGCCCAGACTGTGCTGAGCAGTTGTTCTTTAGGCAGGGTTTCTCCGGGGTGTTGGGCTAGGCACACCAACACCTCCATTACCTTCGGCTCCAGCGTTCGGCTTGTTCCGTTCCGGGAGATGCTGTTCAGCGCCGGCTGGACCAGCCAATCCCCAATGCGCAAGTCGCCATTCATTACCCCTCCAGGCGACCCAAAATGTGGAAAACATTATAGACCAGGTCTGCAAGCCTTTGAATCGTCAACATCTCGGCAAAACCTCGCCCAAAACTCGCCGATCCATCAGGACTTCCAGGCGAGCCTGCCGTAATAAACATGGTGTCCGGGATAACTGGAGCAAGACTAGAGCCGGTCGGAGGAATACAAAGCCGACGACGGGAGCCAACAAAACCAACCATCGGGACGAAGACACAAATGCTCGACAACAAAATTTCCATGGTTCTGGGTTTGCTGAGCGGCCTGCTGGCTTTTCGGTGAACGTGCAGGCTAGAACAGTGAATATTCTATGCGGAGGAAAGTAAGACGTTACTAACAAGTTTTCATGCTTAGCAACATGATCAAATTGCAGCCGATCAGATCGATACGGAATGGTTTCAACTCTCTACAATAACGACGGGGCAACATTCTCAGGGAGAGTGAAGCTGGGCACTTGTACTCTCCTATTGATGACCGCCGTTCTCCGTTTGTCTGCGCAGCCGAGGGCAAGCGCATCGGAAAACAGACAATACGCAATGGCCGCACAATTGATTATTGAGAATCCTCGACACCTCGATTTCCCAGAAGATCACGCCAGAGTACTTCTCCACATCGCATGTCGGGTATTGCGAAAGGAATTTCATCTACGCCGCTCATTTGAGAATGATTTTCGCGTGGCCTTGGTCCTTGGAGAATCTGATGAGCGGGTCATATTCGCCCCGATCGGAGAAAACAGGCCCGTTTTGGTGACTGAATCCTCACGTGTCCCCACGATTTACATGCAACGTTGGGATGAAGGGAGGTTTGTCATGGCTGCACTAAGGGTCGCGGTCTGGGAGATTCTCAATGACAAGGAAGAAATTCGGATGGTGCAGGAAATTCTGGGTCAGGCGGGTCGAGTAGTTCCTGTGCCTGTCCACACGCTGCGGGATAAGCAGATAAAGTAAGATAAGTATCTCACGATTGGGGGGTTGCGCGGCAGGCTGCGTTCGTTAGTCACACCGCGCGGCTGCTGGCGCGTCGTCCGAGACAAATGTATCCGGCCAGACGACATTTAGTAGTTGTTCTTTGGGAAGAGTTTCGCCGGGGTGATGGGCCAGGCACACTAGGACTTCCATCACTACCGGCTCTAGCTGTCGGTTTGTCCCGTTCTGTGAAGATGGTATTCAAGCCCGGCTGGACCACCCATGTCCCAACGCCAAAATCGCCATTCGTGACCCCCTCCCCGTTTTAGGCCAGGTCTGCAAGTCTTTGAATCGTCTGTACCTCGGCAAAACCTCGGCCAGAACTCGCCTGTTCATCGGGACTTGCGGGTGGCGGTGCGAATACAAGTTGTTGGCGCAGCATCGAGCATAAGGCTATCGATGGCGATGGGGCTGCAAACTGATAGCAGATTTCCGCCTTCGTAGAGAGATGCGGGAACGCTCAAAACCTTGAGGTGTGTCATGAAGAAATCGGCGCCGCTCATACTCCTCATCTCTAGTCTGTGTTTTATCAATGCGTGTGGAGGTGGCAGCACACCACCGCCTCCACCTCCGCCGGCGCCGACGCTCACGCTTTCGGCGTCATCCGGCACAATCACGCTGGGCGAGTCAGTGATGCTCACCTGGTCGAGCACGAATGCGACCTCCTGTACGGCCTCGGCAAGCCCGAACCAGAGCGATTGGAGCGGCCCCGAGCCGATAAGCGGCTCGCTATCGGTTACACCGGCTTCGGC
>Ga0326726_10000672_pt1 | contig 31171 bp, 26 predicted proteins | sample MHFenrmetagenome_2_FD_207603 | JGI IMG/M metagenome (GOLD analysis project Ga0326726, IMG submission 207603) | Lab enriched peat soil microbial communities from Michigan Hollow, Ithaca, NY, United States - MHF15MN | ecosystem: Environmental > Terrestrial > Soil > Wetlands > Peat | place: USA...
ACGGGCCGTAGCCGGAATCATGAGAAGGTACGGAGAATCTTTTTCTTTTCTTAACAATAACCTATCGAATTCCATATGTCAACAGCAGTCAGACCCGATGAGGTGTCTTCCATACTCCGCAAGCAGCTCGCCGGTTTCGAGTCGGAAGCGGATGTTTATGATGTAGGAACCGTTCTGCAGGTCGGTGACGGTATCGCCCGTATTTACGGTTTGTCAAGCGTGGCCGCAGGTGAGCTTCTCGAATTTCCCCACAACGTGATGGGAATGGCGTTGAACCTCGAAGAGGACAACGTCGGCGCGGTGCTGTTCGGCGAGTCCAACGCCGTCAAGGAAGGCGATACGGTTAAAAGAACCAATATTCTCGCTTCGATTCCGGTCGGCGAGGCGATGCTCGGCAGAGTCATCAACCCGCTCGGTGAGCCAATCGACGGCAAGGGGCCGATCAATGCTTCGATGCGTCTGCCGCTCGAGCGCAGGGCTCCCGGCGTTATTTTCCGTAAATCGGTGCACGAACCGCTCCAGACCGGTCTGAAAGCTATCGACGCCATGATTCCGATTGGCCGCGGACAGCGCGAGTTGATCATCGGCGACCGCCAGACAGGCAAGACCGCTGTCGCGCTCGACACGATCATCAACCAGAAGGGCAAAGGCGTTTACTGCATCTACGTGGCCGTCGGTCTGAAAGGCTCGACCGTCGCCCAGGTGGTCAACACCCTTGAAAAATATGGTGCGATGGAGTACACCACGGTCGTTTCGGCTACTGCCTCCGACCCGGCTCCGCTCCAGTTCATCGCTCCGTTCGCCGGCGCTACCATCGGCGAGTTCTTCCGCGATACCGGCCGCCACGCGCTGGTCGTTTACGACGATCTTTCCAAGCAGGCCGTGGCTTATCGCCAGCTCTCCCTGCTCCTCCGCCGTCCGCCGGGACGCGAAGCGTACCCCGGTGACGTGTTCTATCTGCACTCACGTCTTCTCGAGCGTGCGGCAAAGATCACCGACGACATCGAGGTTGCAAAGAAAATGAACGATCTGCCCGAACCGTTGAAGCCTCTCGTCAAGGGCGGCGGCAGCCTCACGGCGCTTCCGGTCATCGAAACGCAGGCGGGCGACGTGTCGGCATACATCCCGACCAACGTGATCTCGATCACCGATGGTCAGATATTTCTTGAGTCGAACCTGTTCAACGCCGGTCAGCGTCCCGCTATCAACGTCGGTATCTCGGTTTCCCGCGTCGGCGGCGCCGCGCAGATCAAGGCGATGAAAAAGGTTGCCGGTACGCTCCGTCTCGACCTGGCTCAGTTCCGCGAACTCGAAGCCTTCTCGAAGTTCGGTTCCGATCTCGACAAGACCACCAAGGCGCAGCTCGACCGTGGCGCTCGTCTGGTCGAAATCCTGAAGCAGGGCCAGTATATTCCGATGCAGGTCGAGAAGCAGGTTGCCATCATCTTTGTCGGCACCCAGGGGCTGCTCGACTCGGTCGATCTCAAGCTGGTTCGCCGTTTCGAAGAGGAGTTCCACACCATGCTCGAACAGAAGCATCCCGAGATTCTCACCTCCATAGCCGAGAAGGGCACGCTTGAAAATGACGTGGCCTCGAAGCTGAAGGATGTGGCTGAAAAATTCATCGCCTCTTTCAAGGAGAGGGTGAAAGCCTGACGGCAGATGCAAGAGTGAGCCGGATGCCCCTGGACAATCAGGGGCGTCCGCAAGATTAACGGCAATACCAACCATGTTTCGGAATACATGCCAACTTTAAAGGACATACGCATACGCCTCAAGGGTATCAAATCCACGCAGCAGGTGACCAAGGCCATGAAGATGGTCGCGGCCGCCAAGCTGAGAAGAGCCCAGGACCGGGCTATTCAGGCCCGTCCGTATGCCGGGAAGCTGAAAGAGATGCTCGCAGCCCTTTCGGCCAAGGTCGATACCTCGCTCAACCCCCTGCTGTCGCCCCGCGAAGAGGTCAACAAAGTGCTGGTCATTCTGGTCACTTCAGACAGAGGTTTGTGCGGTGGTTTCAATGCCAATATCATCAAGATGGCCCAGAGGGTCATTCACGAGGATTACGCGGAGCTTCACGCCAAGGGCAACGTCACCATGATCTGCGCTGGCACCAAGGGCACCGAGTTTTTCCGCAAGCGGGGATACAAGCTCACGGCAGGCTATCCCGCCGTGTTCCAGAATCTCAGCTTCAACTCGGCCAAGGAGATTGCCGATACCGCATCGAAGATGTATCTGAGCGGCGAGGTGGATCGCGTTGTGCTGGTCTATAACGAGTTCAAATCGGTGCTTGCGCCGAATCTCAGAACCGAGCAGCTTCTGCCCATCGCTCCCGAAAAGGGCAAGAAGAAAGGTTCAAGCGGCGAGTACCTCTACGAGCCTTCGCCAGCGGCCATCATCGACGAACTTGCACCCAAGCATCTGCACACCCAGGTGTGGCGAGTGATGCTGGAGTCCAACGCTGCCGAGCAGGCGGCCCGTATGGCGGCAATGGATTCGGCCACGGAGAACGCCAAGGAGCTGATTCGCTTGCTGAACATCAGCTACAACCGCGCTCGCCAGGCGGCCATCACCAAGGAGCTGAGCGAAATCGTCGCAGGCGCCGACGCTCTGAAGCAGTAACTGCAAGAGCAAAAGTTTTTTTTCAGAAAGCGCCTCAGTACAGGGCGCTTTCTGTGTTTTTTGGGGGAGGAGGCGGGGAGAATGGGACGGATGGGATTTGTGGGACTTATGGGAAGAATTCAAGAAAAAAATTGGTGTTTGTCCCACGAGTCCCAGAGGTCTCAGAAGTCCCATTTCCGGGAGCTTTGATTACTCCTCGGACTTCCCGGTTTACACCAAACTCACAAAAAGAGTGCTTTTCCGGTTTGTATAATTCACCCGGTCGTGAGAAATTAGAGCTACTTCTATTTACTATTGTAAAGCAAGGTTGAAGATGAGGGTATTCAAGTTTGGCGGTTCGTCGATTGGTTCGGCGGCCAGGATCGGCAATGTGGCCGGTATCGTCAGGAGTGAGCTGAGCCGGACTCCGCTTGTGGTCGTGGTTTCGGCGGTTGGCAAGGTGACCGACATGCTTGCCGAGGCGGCAGCGCTGGCCGGAAAAGGGGATGCGGCGTACCGCGAAAAGCTTGACGCCATCGTGTCACTCCATGGCGGAATCATCCGCGAACTGTTCCATGACGCGGCGTCAGCGGAGCTGCCTTGGCTCGACGAAATGATGGCCGAGCTGAACGATGTGCTGCATGGTGTGTTCCTGCTCCGGGAGCTTTCGGACAAGAGCCTCGCCCTGGTGTTGAGCTACGGCGAGCGGCTGTCGTGCCGGATCGTCAGCCGCTACCTCGACGTTTCGGGCACTCCCTCCGAATGCGTCGATGCTCGCAGCCTGATCGTCACCGATGATAACCATCGCCACGCCAAGGTCGATCGCCTCGCTACCGGCAAGCTGATTCAGGAGCGTTTCCGAAACTTCGAGTCTCTGGCGGTGGTCACGGGGTTCATTGCCTCCGCGCCGGATGGCAGTGTGACCAATCTTGGGCGCGGCGGTTCCGACTTCACGGCGACGATTCTCGGCTCGGCGCTTCATGCCGAAGAGGTGTGGATATGGACCGATGTGGATGGCTTCTACAGCGCCGATCCCAAACGGGTGCCCGACGCACGGGTCATCCCGGAGATCAGCTACGCCGAAGCGATGGAGCTGTCGCACGCTGGCGCGAAGGTGCTGCATCCGCTCGCCGTGCAGCCGGTCATGAAGGCGGGGATTCCTCTCAGGATCAAGAACTCCTTCAACCCCGACGCTCCAGGCACGCGGATCGGCAAAGAAGCGTCAATCGCGGAGGGGCGTCCGGGTACGGTGACCGGTTTGACTTCGATCAACCACGTCGTCCTGCTGAGCCTCTCCGGCAGCGGCATGGCGGGCGTGCCGGGTACGGCGTCGCGGCTGTTTACCTGCCTCGCTCGGCACGGCGTCAACATCATCTTCATCTCCCAGGCTTCGTCGGAGCAGTCGATCAGTCTGGCCATCGCGCCCGGACAGGCATCGATGGCCAAAAAGGTGCTCGAAGAGGAGTTTACCCGCGAGATCGAGGAGCGCCGGATCGATCCGGTCAGCGTTCGCCGCAATCTGGCGATGGTGGCCGTGGTGGGCAACAAAATGTCGGGTCACCCCGGCGTCTCGGCGCAGCTTTTCGAAACGCTCGGCAAGAACGGCGTCAACGTGATCGCCGTCGCCCAGGGAGCCAACGAGATGAACATCTCGCTGGTCATCGACAATTCGGACGAAGACAAGGCGCTCAACTGCGTCCACGAGTCCTTTTTCCTGTCGATGCGCAAGGTGCACGTCTTCATCGCTGGCACCGGCACCATCGCAAAGAGTCTCATCAGCCAGATCCGGCAGCATCGCGCCACCTTGCAGCAAGAGATGGAACTCGACGTGGTGGTCGCGGGCCTGGCCAACACTCGCTCGATGTGCATCGATCCTGCGGGCATCGATCTCGACCACTGGCACGATGCGCTGAAGCCGCGCGAGTCGCATGATGGTATCGGTGAGTATATCCGCCTGATTCAGGAGCAGAACCTGCACAACACCATCGTGGTTGACTGCACGGCGAGCAGGCAGGTGGCCGAGAGCTATCCCGATTTGCTTCGGGCCAATATCTCCGTCGCCACGGCCAACAAGCTTGGCATGGCGGGTTCGTGGGAACTCTACCGCAAGATCATGGAGGCCCAGCGGTCAAGTAACGCGCGGTTCCTGTACGAGACCAACGTCGGGGCAGGGCTGCCGGTCATCAACACCCTCAACGATCTGAAGAACAGCGGCGACAAGATCGTCTGTATCGAAGGAGTGCTGTCGGGCACACTGAGCTTCATCTTCAATGAGTTGCGCAAGGGCGGGCGCTTCAGCGAGATAGTACGGAAAGCCAAGGAGGCGGGGTACACCGAACCCGATCCGCGCGACGATCTCTCCGGCGCTGATTTCGCCCGGAAGCTGCTCATCCTCGGTCGCGAGCTTGGCTACCAGCTCGAATATGCCGATGTGGAGTGCCAGAGCCTCGTGCCTGAAGCGCTTCGCGGCGAGATGTCGCCCGCCGGGTTCCTCGATGGCCTGTCGTCAATCGACGACTGGTACGCCACGGAGATGGAGAGTGCGGCGAGCGAAGGCATGACCATCGCCTTTACCGGAGAACTCAAGGATGGGAAAGCGAAGGTGGGGTTGAAGCGCGTGCCGATCGAAAGTCCGGTGGCCGGGCTGAACGGCACGGAGAACCTCGTGGTCTTCACCACCGGGCGCTATCTCAAGACGCCGCTCGTGGTCAAGGGGCCGGGCGCGGGCGGCGAAGTGACGGCGGGTGGCGTGTTCGCCGATATTCTTCGCATCGCGAGTTATCTTGTCTGAGGCGCACGGATGAAGGCGGTCATTCTCTCCATCGGCGACGAGCTGCTCAAGGGGCACCGGGTCAACACCAATGCGCCGTTCATCGCTCGCGAGCTCAGCGACATCGGCATTGCGGTCACTCGCATCGTCGCCTGCTCTGACGATCCGCAGGCGATTCGCGATACCGTCATTTCGGCGCTCACGGAGGCCGAAGTGGTGCTCGTGACTGGCGGCCTCGGCCCGACGAATGATGACCGGACGCGCGGCGCGGTGCAGGAGTTGCTCGGACGCGATCTTGTGCTCGACGAGCCGTCGTTCGAGCGGATTGCCGACTATTTCCGGCGGCGCAACCGGCCGGTGAGTGAGGTGATGAAAGATCAGGCGATGGTGATCGAGGGATCGGTGACGATACCCAACACGAAGGGCACGGCTCCAGGCATGATCATCGAGTGCGGCCCGCGCTTCGCCAATCGTCACCTCGTGCTGATGCCCGGCGTGCCCTCCGAGATGGAGGCGATGATGATGCTAACGGTCACTCCCTTCTTCGCGCCGCTCTCCGGCTCCTTCATCCGCCACACGCCCGTCATGACGCTTGGCATCGGCGAAACGCAACTCGCGGGCATGATCGCGCATGTCGAGGAGACTCTGCCCTTCGGCACGACCCTTGCCTATCTGCCGCACGCCACCGGCGTGAGCCTCATGGTGAGCACCTCGGGCGACCGGCGCGAGGAGGTCGATGCGGAGAACTGCCGCGTGGTCGAAGCCATCGTGGCGAAAGCGGGCCATTTCGTCTATGCCACCTCGGAGGTGACGCTCGAAGAGGTGGTTGTCCGCACACTGCTCGACAGGGCACTCACGGTGGCCGTTGCCGAGTCATGCACCGGCGGACTGGTGGGGAGCCGCCTCACCGATGTGGCCGGTTCGTCAGGATGTTTTCTCGAAGGTCTGGTCACCTACAGCAACCAGGCCAAGGTGCGGCTGCTCGGCGTCGATCCGGCCATCATCGAAAAGCACGGCGCGGTCAGCGAGCCGGTTGCCGCAGAGATGGCGAGAGGCTGCCTGCTCAACAGCGGTGCGGACATCGCCGTGGCCACGACGGGGATCGCGGGGCCGGGCGGCGGATCGCCGGAAAAGCCGGTCGGCACGGTCTGCGTCGGCGTCGCCTCGAAGTCGCCAGACGGCTCTGTGCTGGTCGAGGCGTCTCGCTTCACCATGTACGGCGACAGGCATCAGAACAAGCTCCGCTTCAGCGAGGCGGCGCTTCGAGGGCTGCTTGAACGGCTGAAAGAGATGGAGTCCTGAGATCGGGCACCTCTAAAAACTTATTTCGCGCCCCGATTGCTGCGTTGAGTGGTGCTCGAAATCATCGTGTACTCTTTGTACACTCCGGTTTCTGCGCTCCATCCGCCTTGCACTCGATGCGCTCATGACACTTTTTAGTGGCCCCCTTTTTTCAGTGATGCTTTCAACCGGTTCCGGAATGTGTAACTTTGCTGGATGATCCATATGAGCCGGGATCGGCCCGGTCGAGACAGAATCCACTGAAAATCGCGTGTTCATTTTATGGCTTCCATTGCAAGACTTCCTGATATAGTTGCTAACAAGATTTCCGCTGGCGAGGTTGTGCAGCGCCCGGCCTCGGCGGTCAAGGAGCTGATCGAGAACGCCATCGACTCCGGCGCGAGCCGCATCACCGTCATTATCAAGGATGCCGGGCGGCAGCTTGTCCAGATCATCGACAACGGCTGCGGCATGGAGAGCGACGACGTTCTGCTCAGCGTGGAGCGCTTCGCCACCAGCAAGATCACGGGCGTTGACGATCTCGACGCGCTTCGAACGCTCGGCTTCAGGGGCGAGGCGCTGGCGAGCATCTCGTCAGTCTCGCACTTTGAGCTGAGGAGCCGCAAGGAGGGCGCTCCGCTCGGCACGTTGCTCAGGAGCGACGGGGGAGTCGTCGAAAGTCCGCAGCCGGTGCAGTGCGAAACCGGTACCTCCATTTCGGTCAGAAACCTCTTCTTCAACGTGCCCGCCCGGCGCAAGTTTCTCAAATCCAACGCCACCGAGTTCAAGCACATTCACGAAACGGTCAAGGCGTTCGTCCTCTCCTATCCCGAGATCGAGTGGCGCATGATCAACGACGACGAGGAGCTGTTCCATTTCCGCACGCCGGACGCGCGCGAACGGCTGAGCCACTTTTATGGCGAGGGATTCGGCGAAAGCCTGATCGAGGTGATCGAGGAGAACGACTACATGACCATCGGCGGCTATCTCGGCAAGCCGGGCATGATGGTGCGCCAGAAGTATGACCAGTACTTTTTCATCAATCGCCGCCTGATCCAGAACCGGATGCTCACCCAAGCCGTGCAGCAGGCGTATGGTGAGCTGCTCGAAGAGCGGCAGTCGCCCTTCGCGCTGCTTTTTCTCGGACTCGATCCGTCGCTGGTCGATGTGAACGTCCACCCGGCCAAGCTCGAAGTGCGGTTCGAAGATGAAAAAAGCATCAGGAGCATGGTCTATCCGGTCGTCAAACGCGCCGTGCAGATGCACGATTTTTCACCCGAAGCCTCCGTCGCGACGCCATCCTCGTCCGACGCCTCGCGCGAGGCCGGATTGCCGGAAGCGTCGTCGCGGAAGCTTTCGTTTTCCTCCTTCTCAGGAAAATCCTCCACGACCGGCGATCTCTACAGGAACTACCGGGAGGGAGCGTTCAGCGCCGTAGCATCCGCCGCGCCGCCGCTTTACGAGTCCACGCAGGTGTCGCCATCATTCGTCGAGAGCAGTCCGGCCTCGATGGTGCAGGAGTCTTTTCTGACTCCGTCGCTGGTTCAGCCAGAGATTGTCGGAGAGCAGAATCCGGTTGCGCCGGACAAGGAGCCGAAAATCTGGCAGTTGCACAACAAATACATCATCTGCCAGATCAAGACGGGCGTGATGATCATCGATCAGCATGTGGCGCACGAGCGGGTGCTCTACGAGCGCGCCGTCGATGTGATGAACGAAGCGGCTCCAAACTCGCAGCAACTGCTTTTTCCGCAGAAGATCGACCTGAAACCCTGGCAGTACGAGGTGTTCGAAGAGATCAGTGACGAGTTGTACCGGCTCGGATTCAACATCCGTCCGTTCGGCGGCATGAGCGTCATGATCGAAGGGGTTCCGCCCGACGTGCGTGATGGCACCGAAGCCACGATTTTGCAGGATATGATCGCCGAGTACCAGGAGAACGCCTCACGGCTGAAGCTGGAAAAGCGCGACAACCTCGCCAAATCATACTCCTGCCGCAACGCCATCATGACCGGCCAGAAGCTTGGCGTCGATGAGATGCGAATGCTGATCGACCGCCTTTTCGCCACAAGGATGCCCTACGTCTGCCCACACGGTCGACCAGTCATTATCAGACTCTCGCTCGACGAGCTCGACCGCATGTTCGGGAGAAAGTAGACGCAGTTGACAATGGATAATGGATAATGGATAATGGAAGAGAGGATTACGGCGGTACTCGGCTTTTTTTTCCTCTCTTCTGTCCACTTCGTCCATAACGTCCATTGCGTCCAAAAGGGCACGTTCTCGCAGGTTCCCTGCCGCTCTTTCAGCTTGTTTCCTGAAAAATAAGTTCGTACATTTCCGGCCAGAGGCATTGCCATACCCTTGTAGCTCAGAGGATAGAGCAGCAGTTTCCTAAACTGTTGGTCGGCAGTTCGAGTCTGCCCAAGGGTACTCCTCACCACTCATACGAGGCCGTTCAAGACGGGAAAAAGCAGCAGGTTCAGGCCTGCTGCTTTTTTATTGGCGGGATGTCGCCTGTAACGTTCAGCGTTGCGGGCAGTCACCCTGTCCCGCGCCACGACCTGGCCCCCAGTTTCCGCCGGTGTTCTGATCCCATACCCATGCGGCCACGGCGTTCAGCTCGGCAGCGGTGAGGGGTATCGGTGGCATGAGGCCGAAACGAGTGATTGCCTGCTGGTCGGCAAGCACTTTCTCTTTGGAGGGTGATTTGATGAATTCGGCCAGCCGCTTGATTCCTTCGCTTCGCGACGAGATTCGCTGGTGGTAGCGGGCTGCAATGGGCAGAATGGGCGGGGCGGTTTTTGGCGGTGGCGCGACTGAGTGGCAGACGCTGCAATTCTTGTCGAAGACGGCCTTGCCATCCACAGCCGCCGAAGCGTTTGCCGGAAGCGTTCCTGTGGCAAGCACCCCAATGCCGATGGCAAGGGCGGCGGCGAGATTGTTGTTTGAGTGTTTCATGGCTCTTGCGTAATCATCATAGGTTTCAGAAATAGTAACGTCCTTTTGTTACCCCGTTAAAAGTTAGTCAAAAAAAGGGAAAACCTGCCTTCAATCGGTTTCATCGACGAACCTTCAATATTTTTTCCGCGCCTGTAAAACCGTATACTTGACAATCAAACAGAGTTGTCAGAACCGGAAACGAACCACCAAAACCTTCATGAAACTGCTGAAAAACGCCATACTTCTCATCCTGCTTTTTGTGGCTGTGGATGTGGGCAGATATTTTTTTGTGCCCGATATTTCGAGGCTCGCCCGCACCAATCCCGGAAAAACTGCCTTTATGGAGTATCGCGAAGAGGAGTGGCGCGGCGAGGGGCGCGATATGACGATCAAGCAGCGCTGGGTGCCGCTGAAAAAGGTGTCGCCATCGCTTGTCAAGGCGGTGCTCGTCTCGGAGGATAACAACTTCTGGCATCATGAGGGATTCGATATCGACGCTATCGAAGGGGCGGTTGAAAAAAATATCAAGGCTGGTGAATTCAAATTCGGAGCGAGCACCATCAGCCAGCAGCTTGCCAAGAACCTGTTCCTGTCACCTTCGAAAAATCCGTTGCGCAAGCTCAAGGAGGCGATTCTGACCTGGCGGCTGGAGAACACGCTTTCGAAGCGGCGTATTCTTGAGCTGTACGTCAATGTGGCTGAATGGGGTGATGGCATTTTTGGCATTGACGAGGCAGCCCGGCGCTATTTTGGCGTCAGCGCCTCTCAACTCACGGCCAGCCAGTCGGCAAAGCTCGCGGCATCGCTGCCGAATCCGGTGCTCTATCCGCCAACTGGTTCGTCGCGTTTTGTGAGAATACGTTCCGGACATATTTACGCCATCATGCTGAGGCGTGGCCTGGTGGTGCCCGATTACCGCGAGGTCATGACCACGCCGGATACGCCGGTTGCCCAGCCGCCGGATTCTGTCGTGGTTGGCGTACCAGAGCAGTTGATTCAGCAGGCCGCCTTGCCTGACAGCACGCACTCCGCGCCTCGGGGTGATGTTGACGGAAAGAAAGAGCCGACAACAGGAGATGAGGGGGATAAAAAACAATCCGGCAATTGATGTTTGCCGGATTGCGCGATGGTCAAAACTGATGGCGCTGATTCGGATCAGGACACTGGTTCGAAGAACGACTTGTCAACGCCGCACACCGGGCAGACCCAGTCATCCGGAATATCCTCGAAAGCGGTTCCGGGCTCTACGCCGTTGTCGGGATCGCCGGATTCAGGATCATATTCATAGCCGCAGGGAACGCAAACCCATTTCTGCATAACTCTATCTCCTTGATTTGTTTGTGTTTAACGTACAAACGTTTCGTTGATCAACAACCGGCCTCTTTAGGCAGAGTGCCGATTGACATGCAACTAAAGCCGACGGCGGTATAAAAAGTTCATTGCCTGAAGTCGCGAAGAGTGTATCCCCGATGCGAGAAGTTCCGATCCGGGTCTATCAGTAGCGGGTAGCAATCTCTTCCAAGCCTTATTTCTTCATCATCCGGCCTGCAAAACCTTAACCGACAACGCTTGCGCTGCAACATCTGAAACGGACATTGAGCGCATGGCTGCTCATCATCATGGCCGAGTCGGTGAGCGGCGCGTTCAGGCGGCTCGTGCTCGTGCCTCGTGTTGGCGAACTCGCGGCGCATCAACTTGGCGTTGCCGTCGGCTGCGTGATCATTTTCGTGGTGGCATGGTTTTTCTCCGGTCGTCTCGCCCCGGCATCATGGAGTCGCGATCTCTTTGCAGGTCTTGTCTGGGTGGCGTTGACCGTGATGTTTGAAATCGCTCTCGGCTTTTCGATGGGATACTCTGCCGGGCGCATTCTGGCCGATTACGATCTCCCGAAAGGCGGCCTGATGGGGATTGGTCTGCTTTTCATGCTTTTTGCGCCTCTCATGGCGGCGCGGCTCCGGGGAACGCTCCACCGTGAGGCCGATTGTCACCGGCGCGGCGCGTCCTGATCGATCTCACACCCAGCCGCGCAGCTTCATCGCTTCCGCCACCCGGCGGATGGCCACGATCATGGCTGCTGTGCGGTTATCGACGCCATGGCATTCGGCGGCTTCGTGCACGGCTTTGATTGCGGCGGTCATCTTTTTTTCGAGTTGGCGATGCACGCTATCCTCCTCCCAGTACCAGCCGCTGCTGTTCTGCACCATCTCGAAGTAGGAGACCGTCACGCCGCCCGCGTTGCAGAGCAGGTCGGGGATGAGGTAGATTCCTCGCTCGTGCAGTACCTTGTCGGCATCGGGGGTGGTCGGACCGTTGGCGAGTTCGGCGATGATGGTTGCCTTGATGTTCTTGGCGTTGCGGCACGAGATTTCGTCTTCGAGGGCCGCCGGGATGAGCACGGTGACGTCGAGTTCGAGCAGATCGCCGTTGGTCAGTGGCGTCGATCCGGGAAATCCTGCGACCGAGCCGGTGCGTTGCTTGTGCTCCATGAGGGCCTGATAATCGAATCCATCCGGGTTGTGGATGCCCCCTTTCGAGTCGGAGACGGCCACCACCTTCATGCCGAGCAGCTCGACGGCGAGCTTGTGGGCGAACGATCCGGCGTTGCCGTAACCATTGATGGCGGCGGCTTTTCCCCCCAGGTCGACGCCGAGCATCTTCGCGGCTTCGCGGATGCAGATGATGCCGCCCCGCGCCGTGGCGTCTCCGCGTCCGAGCGATCCGCCAAGCGCCAGCGGCTTGCCGGTGATGACGCCGAAATCGTTGTGCCCCTGCATGAAGGAGTATTCGTCGGCCATCCAGGCCATGATTTGCGGCGTGGTGTAGACGTCGGGCGCGGGCACATCCTTTTCCAGTCCGAGCAGACGTCCGACCTGGCGGATGTAGCTTCTCGACAGCCGTTCGAGTTCGCCGGGGGACATGGCCTTGGGGTTGCAGATCACGCCGCCCTTCGCGCCGCCGAGCGGAATATCGAGCACCGCGGTTTTCCAGGTCATCCACGCCGCCAGCGCCCTGACCGTGTCGATGGTTTCGTCGGGATGGAACCGGATGCCTCCCTTGTTGGGGCCTCGCGCATCATTATACTGCACCCGGAAGCCGTGAAACGCACGCACCGAGCCGTCGTCCATTTTGACCGGAATGGTGACATGCATCTCCCGCATCGGCCAGCGCAGCAGTTCGAGCACGTCGGGATCGAGACCGATCAGCTCGGCTGCGTCGTCGAGCTGCCGCTTGGCGATGGTGAAAGGGTTCTCCTTGATCACTTCGGATTTCAGGCAATCGCCAAGCACGAAAGGCTCTTGCGTCGGCGCGGCTGGCTGGGGACGATCGTTCGATGGCTGCATTTTGCGACTGTTCGAGGAGTTGAAAAAGTTAAGGACTTGCGAAAAGCTGTCCGGTCAATGAAGTATTGGTGACGGCGCGTGACACGCCGGGCAGCGACCTCCGGCGTCGAAACGCTCGATTCGGTAGTTGCTGAAGGGCGTCGCTGTTCTGGCGATCAGCTTCGTACCGCATTGCGCGCACAGGGTGTCGCTATGTGCGCTTCCCGCATAGATGTAATATAATCCGGCTTTCCGTCCGGCCTCCCATGCCATTTCAATCGCTTGAGCGGATGTTGGCGGAGTCTCCTGCATTTTCCATGAAATTTCCGGCCAGAAAGCAGTGAGATGCCAGGGCGTCTCTGCTCCGAGATCACGCACGATGAAGCTGGCGAGCCGTTGGAGCATGACCGGATCGTCCGTATGACCTGGGATGATGAGGGTCGTGATTTCAAGATGGATTCCGCTTCGGCGAATCTGCCGCAAGCTGTCGAGCACGGGATCGAGTCGCGCGCCGCACATGCGCCGGTAAAAGGCATCGTCCATCGATTTGAGATCGACGTTGATCGCGTCGAGCCAGGGCCGGATGGCGTCGAGGCAGTTTTTCGAAAAATAGCCGTTGCTGACCCAGATGTTCCTGAGACCGGCTTGTCGCGCAAGCTGCATGATGTCGAGCGCATATTCGGCGAAGATGGTCGGCTCGGTGTAGGTGCAGGAGATCGATGAGCATCCGGCGAGCTGCGCATTCCGGACGATCTCCTCCGGCATGGTCAGAGGGATCGATTCGTACGGGAGCATCTGGCTGATCTCCCAGTTCTGGCAGTTGGCGCATCTGAAGTTGCAGCCGGGCGCGCCGAGAGACCAGGTCATGGTTCCCGGCATGAAATGGTGCAGCGGCTTTTTCTCGACCGGATCGGCAGCCTGCGCGACTGCCTTTCCATAGGCGAGGGTGAACAGTTTGCCGCCAACATTCCGCCGCACCCGGCAAATCCCGCTGCCGCCGGGGCGGATGCGGCAGTAATGACGGCAGAGGTCACACTGGAGTACGCCGTCATGGGCGGCATGATAGAAATTCGCTTCGTGCATACTGCTTCATTCTCCGGAGTCGTTACAGTAAGCCGGTTTGCCGGGCTTTTTTCGATAATGGCCGCTACAGGGTGATCGTTCCCCGGTAAACCACGCGGGCCGGGCCTTCGAGATAAATGTCATCCATCGTATCGTTGAACCCGACCGTCAGGATGTCTCCGCTTCTGACCTTTACCCTGACCGGCGAAGAGTTGATTTTGCCGAGTCGGTAGCTCATCAGGGCTGCCGCTACCGTACCGGTGCCGCAGGCGAGGGTCTCATCCTCGACGCCGCGTTCGAAGGTTCTGATGCTGAGGGCGTCCGGCGCGGTGACTTCGAGGAAATTGACGTTCGTGCCCTCGGGGAAGAGATCCTTCCTGTGGCGTATCGCGCCACCTTCGGTAAACACGTCGAGGGTGGCGAGGTCGTTGGCGTAAACGATAGCGTGGGGAGAGCCGGTATTGACGTAATGGCAACTCCATGCGCCGACCTGAAAGCTGTCGCGGAAATCCGAAGGCGGCAGCATGTGCAGCCTCACGGACTCATCTCCGGTCACTTCGGCTTCATACTTGTCCGGGCCGGCCTCGAAGGCGAAGCGCGGGCCAGCCGGACGGATGCCGATGAGCCACGCGAAGTAGACGGCGCAACGCCCGCCGTTGCCGCACATCGAGCCGGGAAATCCGTCGGCATTATGGTAATTCATTCTGAAATCGGCAGTTTCAGAGGCTTCTACGAGGATAAGGCCGTCAGCCCCGATGCCCGTTCTCCGGGTGCACATGGCTCTGACCTGTTCATGATTGAGGTTGTAAAGCCCATCACGGTTGTCGATGACGATGAAGTCATTGCCCGCCCCCGACATCTTGGTAAAATCGATCTGCATGTTAATGAGGTTTTTTTGCGGTAAAATTTGCAACTATAGTTGAATGGTTAAGCTGACCGAAAAAAGTCTGTTGAGTTTGCCTTCCGGGCGTCTTCGCTCACGGAGTCAACGGGCAAAAAACTTTATTATTAAATAAATTTTCTTATTTTATTTGCTACTGTTGCAGGGTAGTTTTTCTTTAAGCCAGACTGCAAAAATGTTTTTTCCGGGAATTTCTCCATGTTCCGATAGATACGGTACCCTTGTCGTAATAGCACAATGGCCGTATATACTGGAGAGAGGTCGCCGGTTTTTTCGGTTTCTTCAACCTGAAAATACGTCCAAACAAAGGAGAACATACAATGGCTGAACAAGTGAAACCCGCAGGGGTCAAGCCGAAGGGGACAGTGCCTCCTCCAAAGGGGAACGCGCCGGCTCCGAAGGCCAATGGCGCGCCAGGCGGAGCATCGGTCATTAAAGAGCAGGATGCCGCCAAGATGAGACGTTTTCTGTTCCAGCGAACAGAAACACGCTCGACGAAGTGGTACCAGATCTTCGATACCGAAAAAGTCGATGACGAGCAGGTGGTCGGAGGCCATCTCGCGCTGCTCGGCGTGCTGGGCTTCATCATGGCGATCTACTACATCTCGGGTATCCAGGTGTTTCCCTGGGGAGCTCCGGGTTTCCATGACAACTGGTTCTATCTGACCATCAAGCCAAGGATGGTCTCTCTTGGCATCGACACGTACAGCACCAAGACGGCTGATCTCGAATGGGCAGCCACCAAGCTTCTTCTCTGGGCTGGCTATCATTTCATTGCCGGTTCTGTGCTCATTTTTGGCGGATGGCGTCATTGGACGCACAACCTGACCAACCCCTTCACCGGTCGCTGCGGTAACTTCCGCGATTTCCGTTTCCTCGGCAAGTTCGGTGACGCGGTGTTCAGCGGCACCAGCGCAAAGTCCTACAAAGAGGCTCTCGGGCCACACGCCGTCTACATGTCGCTCCTGTTCCTCGGCTGGGGTTTCGTTATGTGGCTTATCCTCGGATTCGCCCCGATTCCCGATTTCCAGACGATCAACTCAGAGACCTTCATGTCGTTCGTCTTTGCGGTGATTTTCTTCGCTCTCGGAATTTACTGGTGGAACAATCCTCCGAATGCCGCCATTCACCTCAACGATGATATGAAAGCGGCCTTCTCGGTTCACCTGACTGCGATTGGCTACATCAACATCGCGCTTGGCGTCATCGCATTCGTGGCCTTCCAGCAGCCGTCGTTCGCTCCTTATTACAAAGAACTTGACAAGCTCGTCTTCTATATCTATGGCGAGCCGTTCAACCGTGTCAGCTTCAACTTCGTCGAGCAGGGTGGCAAGGTGATCTCCGGCGCGAAAGAGTTTGCCGATTTCCCGGCCTATGCTATCCTTCCGAGAAACGGTGAAGCGTTCGGCATGTCGAGGGTCGTGACCAACCTCATTACCTTCAACCACATCATTTGCGGTGTGCTCTATGTCTTCGCAGGCGTGTATCATGGTGGTCAGTATCTCCTCAAGATCCAGCTCAACGGCATCTACAACCAGATCAAGTCCATCTGGATCACCAAGGGCCGCGACCAGGAAGTCCAGGTCAAGATTCTTGGTACCGTCATGGCGCTCTGCTTCTCGACTATGCTTTCGGTCTATGCTGTTATCGTATGGAACACCATCTGTGAGCTGAACATTTTCGGCACCAACATCACGATGTCGTTCTACTGGCTGAAGCCTCTGCCGATTTTCCAGTGGATGTTTGCCGACCCGAGCATCAACGACTGGGTTATGGCTCACGTCATCACGGCCGGCTCGCTCTTCTCGCTGATAGCGCTGGTTCGTATCGCTTTCTTCGCCCATACCTCTCCGCTGTGGGATGACTTGGGTCTCAAGAAGAACTCCTACTCGTTCCCGTGCCTTGGCCCTGTCTATGGTGGTACTTGCGGCGTCTCCATTCAGGACCAGCTCTGGTTCGCCATGCTCTGGGGTGTCAAGGGTCTCTCCGCAGTCTGCTGGTATATTGATGGCGCGTGGATCGCTTCGATGATGTACGGCGTACCTGCCGCTGATGCAAAGGCATGGGACTCGATTGCCCACCTGCATCATCACTATACGTCGGGTATCTTCTACTATTTCTGGACAGAGACTGTGACGATTTTCTCCAGCTCGCACCTCTCGACTATTCTCATGATTGGTCACTTGGTGTGGTTCATCAGCTTCGCTGTGTGGTTTGAAGATCGCGGTTCGCGTCTTGAAGGCGCCGATATCCAGACCCGTACGATCCGCTGGCTGGGTAAGAAGTTCCTCAACAGGGATGTTAATTTCCGATTCCCGGTTCTGACCATTTCGGACTCGAAGCTTGCTGGTACCTTCCTGTACTTTGGCGGTACCTTCATGCTGGTCTTCCTGTTCATTGCCAACGGCTTCTATCAGACCAATTCGCCGCTGCCGCCTCCCGTCAGCCACGCTGCGGTTTCCGGACAGCAGATGCTGGCCCAGTTGGTCGATACGCTGATGAAACTGATTGCGTAACATTTCGGTACGAAGGGGCTTTCGCCCCTTCGGCCATCTTGAGCAATAACGTTTACCACGCAAAAAAAATTTAAGATGGGGGGTTTGTATGGCCGAACCTGTTGAAAATAAAAACCAGGCACCTGCACCGGGCGCGAAGGTCGCTCCGAAAGGCGCTCCGGCAGCACCCAAGGGTGGTGCTCCCGCTGCACCAAAAGGCCCTGCTGCTCCCAAGGCGGCAGCGCCAGCCGCCAAAGGCGGAGCCCCAGCGGCAAAGCAATCCGGCAAGCCAAGGCTTGCTTCGCTCGATATCACTCTTGGACGCTCGGGTGTTCGTCAGGAGTCCGCGCTTCCATATGTGAAGCCCAAAGCAGCGCCCCCGCCGAAACCGGCGGCTCCGGCTGCAAAGGGCGCTCCGGCAGCTAAAGGTGCTGCACCTGCGGCTAAAGCTGCGCCAGCAGCACCTGCAGCAAAGGCAGCTCCCGGTGCTCCAGTTGCAAAAGCGGCTCCGAGAGCCAAGAAGCACTACTTCATTATCGAGAACCTCTGTGTCGGTTGTGGCCTGTGCCTCGACAAATGTCCGCCGAAGGTCAACGCCATCGGATACAAGTTTTACGGTGACGTTCAGGAGGGCGGCTTCAGGTGCTACATAGACCAGGTTGCTTGCATCTCATGCTCTGCATGTTTCTCGGGAGATGAGTGCCCATCTGGCGCGCTGATCGAAGTGCAGCCGGACGGCGAAGTGCTCGATTTTTCCTATACGCCTCCGGAAAGGCTCGATTTCGATCTCCGCTTCCTGCACCGTTTCCATCGCGAAGTCAGGTAGTCAGAAACGGAATTCCGAAACGGACAGAACAGAAAAAAGCATTGCTTTGCAGAAAGGCAATGCTTTTTTTATTTGGATGAAGATAAATCTGGAAAACAAAGCAACGTGCACGATCAGGCAGAAAAGACAGTGAAGAGCGAAACGGTTAGAGAAAGAACACTGGTCATCATACCGACTTACAATGAAGCCGAGAACATCAGGCCTCTTATCGAGAGCATTCTCGACCGTTATCAGGCGGGTCTCGATCTGCTCGTTATCGATGACAGTTCACCCGATGGCACAGCTGGTATCGTAAAGTCGATCATGAAAAAAGAGCCGCGTCTCATGCTTTTGTCAAGGCCTTCCAAACTGGGACTTGGCACGGCTTATCTTATGGGGTTTCGATATGCTCTTGATCGGGGATATGAACGCATCATAGAAATGGATGCCGATTTTTCGCATGATCCAGCCATGATAGCATCACTGATCAGTGGTATGGAAGGAGCCGATATGGTTATCGGATCGAGGTACATGAACCACACGGTCAATGTTGTCAACTGGCCACTGTCGAGGCTTATTCTTTCCAAAACGGCCAGCATTTATACACGGCTGATAACCGGTATGCCAGTATTCGATCCCACTAGCGGATTCAAGTGCATCAGCGCCAAAGCTCTTCGATCCATCGCGCTCGAACGGGTGCATTCACAGGGCTATTCATTTCAGATCGAGATCGATTTTCGGGTATGGAAAAAAGGGTTGGTCATCCATGAAGTGCCGATTGTCTTTGTTGACAGAAGTGTCGGCAAATCGAAAATGACCAGGAAATATATTGTTGAAGCAGTTTGGATGGTCTGGTGGTTGAAACTGCTTTCAATCTTAGGGCGGTTGTAAGAAAAGCATAGACAATAAATATCAACTACCCCGCAACTTGCATCGAAATATTGATGTGCCTATAGGATGAATGCACATCAATGCAGTGAAAATCCATTTTTGAATTGACCTCAGTGATCGAAAAGAAGCGCTAACATGAGGGCGATCAAGTGAATTCATTGATGCGGTTTCATTACGACAATATTTTCAGACCATCTAAAAAGCCGAATCAATCACATTCCTGCGCCTGCTGCTGTATTTGAAGGTTGCCAAAACAACGCTATCTTGACCAGTGTTTCGTCTGAAAAGCGGGCTTAATCATAACACATTACGAGGCAACGTCTTGACAGTACTCCTCTGTCGCAGGGGACTAACCGATCATTCCAGCACATGCGTGAACTGCTGCTTATCACCATATCCGGGCCGGACAAGCCGGGCCTGATGTCGAAAATTACCTGCGTTCTGAAAAAATACCGCATTCCGGTGCTCGACATCGGCCAGTCGGTCATCCATAACCACCTCTCGCTCGGGATGCTCATCGAGGTGCCGAAGGAGTCCGCCTCCGCGCCGATCCTCAAAGACCTGCTCTACTCGGCGCACACCCTTGGCATCGAGATCGACTTCTCGCCCGTCACCACGCGCGACTACCACAAATGGGTCGGCGAGCAGGGCAAGCCGCGCTACCTTCTCTCGCTTCTCGGGCGGAAAATTACGTCAGAGCATCTCGAACAGGTGACTTCGCTCGTCTCGAATCATGGCCTCAACATCGACACCATCAGCCGCCTCTCCGGGCGGATGCCGCTCGAAGACGAGCGCGATCCCGGTAAAAGTAAGGCGTGCGTTGAATTTTCGCTCCGTGGCGCGCCTGCGAACGAGGAGAAGTTTCGGGCGGAGATGCTCGACATCACCGACAGCCTCGGCGTGGACATCGCCTTCCAGGAGGACAACATCTTCCGTCGCACTCGGCGGCTCGTCGTGTTCGACATGGACTCGACGCTGATTACGTCAGAGGTGATCGACGAACTGGCCAAAGAGGCCGGATCGGGCGAGCTGGTGTCGGCGATCACCGAGCAGGCGATGCGCGGCGAACTCGACTTCACCGAAAGCCTGAAGAAGCGCGTCGGCACGCTCGTGGGGCTGGAGGAATCGACACTGCAAAAGGTTGCCGAGCGGCTGCAACTGACCGAGGGAGCCGAACATCTTTTCCACAACCTTCATCGTCTCGGCTTCAAAACCGCCATCCTCTCCGGCGGTTTCACCTACTTCGGCCACTACTTGCAGAAAAAGCTTAACATCGACTACGTCTTCGCCAACGAGCTTGAAATCGTGGACGGCAGAATGACCGGCAACGTCATCGGCCAGGTGGTGGATGGCAAACGCAAAGCCGAGCTGCTCGAACAGATCGCCGCCACGGAGAACATCCGCCTCGAACAGACCGTCGCGGTCGGCGATGGCGCCAACGACCTGCCGATGCTCGGCAAAGCTGGGCTCGGCATCGCCTTCAGGGCCAAGCCAATCGTGCGCGAAACGGCGCGGCAGTCAATCTCCACCCTCGGCCTCGACGCCATTCTTTATTTGATGGGTTTCAGGGACAGGGACGCTTTGCAGGTGTGAAAGAGAGTAAATGGACGAGATGGACTTTGTGGACGAAATGGACAAGAAAAAATGAAGATAAACCGCCGTTAATCATTCCTGCTTTTACATTGTCCACAACGTCCACCAAGTCCATTTTTCTTCGCTATTCCACGTACTCCACGAAGCGCTCGAATTCGCGCGGATCGGGCAGGGTGATCGCGCCGGAGGGGCAGACGGGCTGGCAGCGGGTGCAGAGGAGGTGGCAGTTGTAGGGATTGGCCACCTGCATTTTCGGACGTTTCACCACCACGGCGTCCGTTTCAACTGGCCCCGGCGCGAAAACTCCGGGGCGGCAGAACTCGGCGCAGGCTTCGCAGCCATTGCAGTGTTCCGCATCGATGGCGGGATACCACGCAATCTCCTCCCTCGGCGCAAGCAGCCGTTTCTTCATCCCCATCTTAATTATCCATTATTCATTATCCACTATCAATTAATCCAGATACTCCACGTACTTCTCGAACTCCTCTTTCTTGGGCATGATGATCGCGCCCGAGGTGCAGATGGGCACGCAGCGGTCGCATAGAACGAGGCAGTTCATAGGGTGGGCGACGATCAGTTTCGGGCGGTGAATGCCGGTCGGATCGGGTTCGCCTGGTTCGAAGACGCCGGGTTTGCAGAGCACCTTGCAGTCGCCGCAGCCGTTGCAGAGCTCGGGCTTGATGACCGGGTACCAGGGAATCTCTTCGCGCGGAACGAGCAGGCGCTTTTTCCGCTTTGCCGAGGCTTTGTTCGCTGCCGGTGACTTTCCGGCAAGCGTCGCGTCCACCGCTTTTTTCCATGACTCGTCCGGTTCTACGAACGAGTCATGGTTTTTGTTCATCGAGCGCGACTTGAGCGCCAGCCGCAGCGAACGGACAACCCCCAACCCGCAACCATCGCACGAGGGCTTTTCACATCGTCCGAAAAAACAGTCAAGAATCAGCATAAATCATTCTGTTTCAAATCGTTCCTCACTGTAATGCCGACTTGACCGACGCGACGAAAGCCTCGATGGCCTTGTCGATACCGGCAGGCTCCTTGCCTCCCGCCGTCGCCAGTTCGGGCTTTCCGCCGCCGCCGCCTTTGACACAGGCCGCAGCTTCGCGCACCAGCTTGCCCGCATCGAGTTTCAGCGATTTGACCGCCTCGTCCGAAGCGAAAGCGACCAGCGAAACCTTGCCATCCGCCACACCGCACAGCAGGCCGACCGCGCAGGAGATGCGCTCGCGAAGCGTGATGGCTGCCTGGCGAAGTTCGTCGCCACTGACGCCATCGAGACGCTCAGTCATGATGCGGCATCCGTTGATCTCTTCGCCTCCGGCCAGCGACGCGGCCAGGCGGTCGAGCAGTCCGGCGAGGCGGCTCTCCTGAAGCTGCTTTTCAAGCGCTTTTTTCTCTTCGAGCAGTTCCTGGATTTTTGGCGCGGCCTCTTCGTCCAACTTGAGCTTCAGGAGCTGCCTGACTTCGTGCAGTTCGCGGTACTCCTTCCAGAGCAGCGCTTCGGCAGCCTGACCGGTGACCGCCTCGATGCGGCGGATGCCCGAGGCGACCGATGCTTCGCTGACGATCTTGACCATGCCGATCTGGCCGATGTTGCCCACATGAGTGCCGCCGCACAGCTCGATGGAGATGCCCGGTACTTCGACGACGCGGACGCGGTCGGCGTATTTGTCGCCGAAGAAGGCAAGCGCGCCGAGCGAGAGCGCCTCTTCGTACGGTACGTCGGCGTGCTTGGTGACGCCCGCCGCCTTGCGAATCTCTGCGTTGACCTCGTGCTCGACCTGCTCAAGCTCTTCGGCGCTCACCTTCGAGAAGTGGCTGAAGTCAAAACGGAGGCGCTCCGGCGTGACCAGCGAGCCCTTCTGCTGCACATGCTCGCCAAGCACCTTGCGCAGGGCGGCGTGGAGCAGATGGGTCGCGGTGTGGTTACGCTCGGTGGCCACGCGGCGGTCGCGGTCAACCGCGGCTTCGACAGAAACTACGCTATCGAAAATTACGTCAGCTGGCGAGATGGCGCAGTCGCGCACCTTGTCGCGCGCCGAAGTGACGACGTGAACGATCTGCTCGCCATCCTTGCGCGTGTCGGTGACATCGAGGCGGTATCCGGCGGTTTCGAGCGTGCCGTGGTCGCCAACCTGACCGCCGCTTTCAGCGTAGAAGGGCGTGCGGTCAAGCACCGCGAGGAGCTTGTCGCCACTGACTCTGACGGCGGCAATCGAGGCGGCCGTTTCGAGCGTTTCGTACCCGACGAACACGGTCGGCACTTCCGGCGCGAACCATTGCCACGCGCCGCCGTCGTCCTGAACCTGCATCTTGTCCTTGCGGTCCATGCGTGCGCGGGTCTTCTGCTCCGTCATGCAGTGCTCGAATCCCTCCTCGTCGATGCCGAGGCCGACTTCGGCGGCCATCAGGCGGGTCAGATCGAGCGGGAAGCCGAAGGTGTCGTAGAGCTTGAAGGCGTCCGCGCCGGAGATGGTGGCGCTTCCGGCGGTTTTCATACCGGCGACCACCTCGTTGAAGATTTCAGTGCCGCGTCCGAGGGTGACGAGGAAGCTCTCCTCTTCGGCGCGGATGATCTTCTCGACCGTCGGCTGCTGCTTCAGCAACTCGGGGAAGACATCACCCATCGTGCCCGCCAGCACCTCGACCATTTTGAACATGATAGGCTCATGGCATCCGAGCGTGCCCGCGTAGCGCACCGCGCGGCGCAGGATGCGGCGCAGCACGTAGCCGCGCCCCTCGTTGCCCGGCATCGCGCCGTCCGAGAGTGCGAAGGTGAGCGTGCGCGAGTGATCGGCGATCACGCGCATGGCGATGTCGGTCGGATTGTCAAGCGACGCCGCGTAGGCGACACGGGTCAGCTCGGTGATTCGGTCGAAGAGCGGCGTGAATACGTCGCTGTCGTAGTTTGAGGATTTGCCCTGAAGCACTGACGCCACACGCTCGAAACCCATGCCAGTATCGACATGCTTCTGCGGCAGCGGTTCGAGGCTTCCGTCGGCCTGGCGGTTGTACTGGATGAAGACGAGGTTCCACAGCTCGATTACCCGGTGGTCGCCAACGTTGACGAGCGGGCCGCCCGAACCGTCGGGGGTAAGGTCGATATGAATTTCCGAGCATGGGCCGCATGGGCCGGTTTCGCCCATCTCCCAGAAGTTGTCCTTGTTGCCAAACTTCAGGATGTGTGACGGATCGATGTCGGTCTCCTTTTTCCAGAGTTCGAGGCTCTCGTCGTCGTCCTGATAGACCGTCGCATACAGACGCTCTTTGGGCAACTTCCAGACGCCGGTCATCAGCTCCCACGCCCAGCCAATCGCCTCCTTTTTATAATAGTCACCGAACGACCAGTTGCCGAGCATCTCGAAAAAGGTATGGTGATAGGTGTCGCGCCCGACATCTTCGAGGTCGTTGTGCTTGCCCGAGGCTCGGATGCACTTCTGCGTATCCGCCGCGCGAACATACTCTCTTGCGCCTTTGCCGAGAAAGACATCCTTGAACTGGTTCATGCCCGCGTTGGTGAACAGAAGGGTGGGATCCTCAGCTGGAATGACTGGCGCGGAGCGCACAATCCGGTGCTCCTTGCCGGCAAAAAAATCGAGGAATGACTGCCGTATCTCTCGTGAATTCATAGGAATCTGTTGCTTGCGGGTATCGGGAAAAACATGAACGGCAATTCGGCGACACCCTTTGTGGGTTGAGCCGCGACGGGCGGGAAAAAGCCAGCCGCAACGATTTTTGGCCCGAAATTTACGTTTTTCAACTCCCGTTACCAACCGATTTTTCCAGCCCTTTCCGAGATGCAAACCATGTAAATATTAGCCGCGATAACTGGTCTTATTGAATAAAGAGACTATATTGCTGTAAGGGTGCATAAGCGCTGAGTCAAGCGCTTCTTCCCATAAGTCTCATAAGTCCTATAAGACCTATACGTCCCATAGGACTTATTCGTGTTGCAAATTCTTCTCCTGTCAACAGCAAACTGGAAGTCATGTTATGAGCTGGGGAATCGAAAACGAGAAAAAGAGAAAAGACATCCTTGACCTGATGGACATCGGGGTGAGGAAAACTATGGCCAATCCGAACTACGTCAATGAAGTGCAGAAAAGCACCAATGGCTGCTGGATGGATCAGATTTACGGACTGATGCGCTGTGATATCTGCGACCTGAGCAACCAGTGTCCGGTCAAAGAGGAGGAGGAGTGGCAAGCCTGGCTGAAGGAGCACAATATGGTGGTCGAAAAAAAATCATAACCTGACAGGCCGGAACTCTTGCATCTACCCTGCGTTCCGGTTATATTTAGTTCAATGCGGAAGACTGCATTGCTATTTTTTTGTCTTCTCATACCCTCCGGTACGTCGATTTCTCCATTTGCCACAACATGCTGTCCATGAAGTAATTTTTCATTGGCATGGGGGATTTAACGCCGTTTTCACTGTTTTGTCAAGCAAACAATATTTTTGCCATGAGTGAACCTATCAGTTCGACCAGTAAGCATACGGTCACGCCAAAAACAAGCGTCTCCGTGCTGTTTGCGGGAGATTCCGGCGATGGAATGCAGTTAACCGGTACCCAGTTTGCCAATACTGTGGCAGTGTACGGTGCCGATCTCAATACATTTCCGAACTTTCCCTCCGAAATTCGCGCTCCTGCCGGCACCATATCCGGCGTCTCGGGTTTCCAGCTCCAGTTCGGCAGCAAGCCTGTCTATACTCCTGGCGCCAAATTCGACGTCATGGTCGCCATGAACGCCGCCGCTCTGAAAGCTAACCTCAAGGATCTGCACCGTGGAGGCATCATCATTGCCTGCGTGGAGGGCTTCGATGAGAAGAACCTGAAGCTCTCCGGCTATCCGGAAGGGGCAAATCCGCTTGAAGATGGCACACTGAGCAATTACATCGTCTTTCAGGTACCGGTACTTCAGCTTACCAGGGAAGCGCTGAAGGATAGCGGCCTGAGCACCAAAGAGATCGACCGCTGCAAGAACATGTTCATCCTGGGTACGCTGTACTGGCTCTACAGTCTCTCTATCGACGTCACGACCGAGATGTTGAACACCAAGTTCGGCAAGAACTCGACCATTGCCGAAGCCAACATCAAGGCGATCAAGGCGGGTTACTTCTTCGGCGATGAAACCGAAATGTTTGCCAACCTCGGCCGTTTCGACATCTCGCCGTCCAAGCAGCACGGCACCTACCGCCGCGTCACTGGCAATGAAGCCTGCGCTATCGGTTTGACCGCCGCCGCCATGAAAGCGGGTCTCAAACTGTTCCTCGGCTCTTATCCGATCACTCCGGCAACCGAGATTCTCCAGACGCTCGCCAAATTCAAGAAATTCGGCGTCAAGACCTTCCAGGCTGAAGACGAGATTGCCGGTGTCCTGACCTCGATCGGTGCTGCCTACGGAGGAGCGCTTGCCGCCACCAACACCTCCGGCCCGGGACTTGCCCTCAAGACCGAGGCCCTCGGCCTTGCCGTCATTCTCGAACTGCCGCTCGTGGTCATAAACGTGCAGCGCGGCGGCCCCTCGACCGGCTTGCCAACCAAACCCGAGCAGTCCGACCTGATGATGGCCATGTACGGCCGTCATGGCGACGCCCCGATGCCCATCGTGTCCGCCAGCTCGCCGGTGGATTGTTTCTATGCGACCTACGAGGCGGCGCGTATCGCTGTCGAGCATATGACCCCGGTCATGTGCCTTACCGACGGCTACCTGGCGCTCAGTTCCGAACCGTGGAAAGTGGATACCGGGGAGCATCTGCCGGAGATCAAGCCGGGAATCATGCCGGAACGTCAGGCTGACGATCCACCGTTCCTGCCCTACAAGCGTGACGAACGTCATGTCCGTCCCTGGGCCATTCCCGGTACCAAAGGGCTCGAACACCGTATCGGTGGTCTCGAAAAGCAGCATGAGACTGGCAACGTGTCGCACGATCCCGACAACCACGAGCTGATGACCAGGTTCCGCGCCGAAAAGATCGAGAAAATCGCCGACAGCATTCCGCTCCAGAAAATCGATAACGGGCCTGAAAAGGGCGACCTGCTGGTGCTTGGCTGGGGTTCCTCCTACGGCGCTATCAAGACGGCTGTGGAACAGGCGCTGGATCAGGGTATGACTGTCGCGCACGCCCATCTGCGTTACCTGAATCCCTTCCCGAGAAATCTCGGCGAACTCATGGCGAGCTACAAAAAGGTGCTCATTCCCGAGAACAACAATGGACAACTGGTTCACCTCATCAGGGACAAGTACCTGTTCGCGCCGGTCAGCTTCACCAAGGTGAAGGGGCTGCCGTTCAACGAAATGGAAATTCTGGAAAAAATCACTGACATTATCAAGGAGCTTTGACCCATGACCGATATCGATATCGCACAGGCTTCGCGCCCACCCCTCACCGCAAAGGATTTCGCATCGGACCAGGAGCCGAAATGGTGTCCCGGTTGCGGCGACCACGCCGTGCTCCAGCAGCTCAAGAATGTCATGCCCGATCTCGGCATGCCGCCGGAAGAGATCGTCTTCATTTCAGGTATCGGCTGCTCGTCGCGCCTGCCTTACTACATGGCTACGTATGGCGTACATGGCATCCACGGCCGCGCCCTGCCGATGGCCTCGGGCCTCAAGACCTCCCGCCCCGAACTCAGCGTCTGGGTGGCTACCGGCGATGGCGACGCGCTTTCCATCGGTGGCAACCACTTCATTCATACCCTGCGCCGGAACCTCGACCTGAACGTGGTGCTGTTCAACAACGAGATTTACGGTCTTACGAAAGGACAGTACTCGCCAACGACGAAACTCGGCCTGAAAACCGTGACCTCGCCAAACGGCGTCATCGACCACCCGTTCAACACGGCGGCGCTGACCCTCGGATCAGGCGGAACCTTCTTTGCTCGCGCCATGGATCGTGATGGCAAGTACCTTCGTTCTGTTCTGCACCGCGCCGCCCAGCACAAGGGCACGTCGCTCGTGGAGATCTACCAGAACTGCCCGATTTTCAACAACAGCGCCTTCGAGGCCTTCGCCGGTCAGGAGAACAAGGACGAGCGCACCATTTATGTCGAGCAGGATATGCCGCTGGTCTTCGGCAAGTTCCGCCAGAAAGGCATTCGTCTCGATGGTTCCACGCCGGTGGTCGTCGATCTCTCATCGGGCGACTATTCAGAAAACGATCTCTGGATTCACAACGAGCGAGACATCTTCAAAGCGAACCTCCTGGCTCGCTTCTTCGACGATCCGCTTACGGTTGAAAACTTCCTGCCCCGTCCTTTTGGTGTTTTCTATGTGGAAGATCGCATGCCCTACGAAGATGCACTTACAGCCCAGATCGAACTGGCCCAGCAGAAAGGAGCGGGCACCCTTGAGGAGTTGCTCAGGGGTGATAGCGCATACAATATCAAGTAAGCTCAATCGTGATACCACGTCCATCAAAAAAAAACGTCCCGACTTTTCGGGACGTTTTTTTTGCTTTGGTTGCTCGTACAAGGCCGCGCTCTGTGGACGGCGTGGACGCGGTGGACGAAGTGGACAACCAACGAAGGCGGTCTGCGTAAAAAAAGCAGGCTACGGGAATCCGTGCCTGCCTTTTTGCTTTTGCGGTGAAAAATTGTCAACTATTCCTGCCAGACACCCATTCCCGAGAACTTGGCAATGCGCTCATCGACCAGCGTGGTGGCATCTTTTTTCAGCAAGCCTTGTAACTCTTCGAGCAGAACCGTTTTGAGCGTCGCGGCCATCGCTTCGGGGTTGTGATGTGCGCCGCCAAGCGGTTCGGTGACAATCCGGTCGATGATGCCCTGCGAGAGCAGATCGTCCGCCGTGAGCTTGAGCGCTTCGGCGGCTTGCTCCTTGAAGTTCCAGCTCCGCCAGAGAATCGACGAGCAGCTTTCGGGCGAAATGACCGAGTACCAGGCGTTTTCAGCCATGAGAATCCTGTCGCCGACGCCGATGCCGATGGCGCCGCCACTGGCCCCTTCGCCGATAATGACGCAGATGACCGGCACTTTCAGGGCGGCCATTTCATAGAGGTTTCGCGCAATCGCCTCGGCCTGTCCGCGCTCTTCGGCCTCAATGCCGGGAAATGCGCCGGGGGTGTCGATGAGCGTGATGACCGGCTTGCGGAACTTCTCGGCCATTTTCATAAGCCGAAGCGCCTTGCGGTAGCCCTCGGGCTGCGCCATGCCGAAATTGCGGTACAGGTTCGATTTGGTATCGCGTCCTTTCTGGTGACCGATGACCATCACGCTTTGCGAGAAGCCTGTATCCTCATCCTCGAGCCGGGCGAATCCGCCGATGATCGCCTTGTCATCGCCAAAATTCCGGTCTCCCGACAGCTCGACGAAATCCTTTGTCATCATGTAGAGGTAATCGAGTGTGTACGGACGCTCCGGATGACGGGCCAGCTGCACCTTCTGCCAGCGGGTAAGGTTCTTGTAAATCGTTTTGCGCAGCGATTCTACCTTCGCCTCAAGCGCTTCGATCTCCCGGCGCAGACCCGCGCGGCCTTCCGCCATGGAATCGATCTCTCCGCTTTTCAGGTAAACCCGCATTTCATTGAGCTTTTCTTCGAGCTCATAAAGGGGCTTTTCAAAATCAAGGACAACTTTACCAGCCATAACACGCTTGCTCCTTATAAAAAAAGTCCATCACGGCACATGCTTATGATGGACTTTGAAAATTCGAACGATGGTATCTTACTCATCAATAATGGCTTAGCTACCAACTTCTTCCTTCAGGGCTTTGCCTGGCTTGAACTTGACCACTTTCTTCGCAGAGATGGTGATGGACTCGCCAGTCTGGGGATTGCGACCCTGACGCTCTGCACGGTCACCGGTGGAGAAGGTTCCAAAACCCACCAGAGTCACATCGTCACCACCCTTCAGGGTCGAGGTCACTACATTGATGAATGCATTGACCGCTTTTTCAGCATCAGCCTTGGTCAAACCGGTCTGCTCTGCGATTTGTTCTACTAACTCGGCTTTCGACATAAGAAGTTTACCATTTACGTTGGGGGAAATTTAGCTCGCTCATTTCCAATTACTACAATAATTCAATTTAAAGACTGAACCACAAACATCCAATTTGTTTTTATCCCTTATGCAGAGCGGCTCTTGGATGGTCATTGTTATTCAGTTCTGGCTGTATTATATTGTGTGCCTTTTAACTTTTCAACTTCGATATTCAGGCTCAGTTCTGTATCGCTATCTGCAAGTCAAGTCATGGTTTCAATCAGCAACGTCTCGCGAGGCGCCATCATCCGCTGGAATGGGGTGCCGCACAGCATCGAAAGTCTCGTACACCGCACGCCGGGAAATCTTCGCGCCTTCTACCAGGCCAGCATGAAAAACCTCAAGACTGGTCGTAACGTCGAGTACCGCTTCAGCTCCTCCGAACAGGTTGATATCATCGTTACCGAGAGGAAAAAATATCAGTATCTTTATCGCGATGGCAGCGACTACGTCATGATGGACAACGACACCTACGATCAGATCCACGTCCCGGAAGTGGCCATCGGTCCGGCGGCTCGTTTCGTCAAGGACGGCATCAATGTCGATATCGTCTTCGCCGATGACGGCTCGATTCTCGAAGTCGAATTGCCGACCTTCGTCGAACTCGAAGTCACCGAAACCAGCCCGGCAAGCAAGGATGATCGCGCCACCAGCGGCACCAAACCAGCCATTGTCGAGACCGGCGCGGAAGTGAACGTGCCGATGTTCATTCAGACCGGCAGCATCGTCCGCATCGACACCCGAAGCGGCGAGTACATGGATAGAGTTAAAAAGTGATTACTTTCATTGTTCTTATAGAATTGCGCGTAAAATCTTAAGACCACAATCATGAACCTCAAGGAAATCCAGCAGCTTATCGAGATCGTCAACGTTTCGTCGCTCGATGAAGTGATTATCAAGGACGGGCAGTCCGAAATCACGTTGAGACGCAACAATTCGAAAGCACAGGCTGTGTTACCGACCTTCCCCGTCATTGCCCAACCCGCTCAGGCTCCACAGCCTCTCTTGCGCCCGACCGTTCAGGAACAGCCAGCCCTGGCTGCCGCCGAACATGCCGCCAGTGATCTTATCGAAATTCACTCTCCGATTGTGGGCACTTACTACCGCTCGCCCTCTCCGGACTCGCTTCCGTTCGTCAAAGAGGGTGACAAGGTCAAGCCAGGCGATGTGCTCTGCATCATCGAAGCCATGAAGCTGATGAACGAGATCGAATCGGAGGTTTCAGGAACCATTGTCGAGGTTCTCATCGAAAACGGACAGCCTGTCGAATACAACCAGGTACTGTTCCGAGTCAAGCCATAACGTCAATCGTACTACACCTTGTTCAAGAAAATACTCATAGCTAACCGCGGGGAGATCGCCTTGCGGGTCATGCATACCTGCCGCGAGATGGGCATCTGCACGGTGGCCGTCTATTCGACCGCCGATGTCGATTCCCTTCATGTCAGGTATGCCGACGAGGCGGTCTGCATCGGGCCGCCGCTTTCGAGAGAGAGCTACCTGAATATTCC
>Ga0326726_10000673_pt1 | contig 31138 bp, 33 predicted proteins | sample MHFenrmetagenome_2_FD_207603 | JGI IMG/M metagenome (GOLD analysis project Ga0326726, IMG submission 207603) | Lab enriched peat soil microbial communities from Michigan Hollow, Ithaca, NY, United States - MHF15MN | ecosystem: Environmental > Terrestrial > Soil > Wetlands > Peat | place: USA...
GTCCCTTTTTGGACAACTAAAGCTAGAATAGATATAAACGGCACACAATGCGAAGCAGAATATGAGAAAATTCTTCAAAGCAAAAAAGAAGCCACTTCGATTGCATCTTCTTGCAAAGTCAAGAAAGGTCAGATAGAAACAATAGCAGTCAAAGAGTTTGAGCAAACTTCTCCTTTACCTTTTGATATAGGTTCACTGCAAAGTGAGGCCTATCGAATTTTCAAATACACACCAATGCTTACATCAAACATCGCCCAGCATCTTTACCTTAGCGCTTTAATCTCTTACCCGAGAACAAGTAGCCAAAAACTTCCATCGTCACTTGGCTACCAAAACATATTAGGAAAACTAGGCAAGGCGTCTGTCTACGCGAAACAGGTTACTGAATTACTCTCCAACTCCGTATTGAAACCAAACGAAGGGGAAAAGCTTGATCCAGCCCATCCAGCAATATATCCAACTGGAAACTTACCAGAGAAAACTCTTGAACCTGCTGAAATAAATATCTTTGACCTCATCGTTCGCAGGTTTTTAGCTGTTTTTAGTGAATCTGCTATTCGCCAAAGCGTTAATGCAGTGGTAAGCATTAGCGGAAACCTTTTTCGCCTAAATTGGGTGAAAACGTTAAGTGAAGGATGGATCAGGTTTTACAAACCCTATGCCCAAATAAAAGATGATGTTTTGCCATCATTGACTGAAGGCCAAAAAATTGATGTTGAGCGTGTAGTTTCAAGAGAAAATTTTACTAAACCGCCAGCCCGTTACAACCCACGAAGTTTGCTTCTTAAAATGGAAAAAGAAGGAATAGGCACCAAAGCAACAAGGGCTGCAACTATCCAAGCTTTGTATGACCGAAAGTATGTTTATGGTGAAAATGGTATTGTTGTTTCTGAACTTGGCTTTGAAGTCATCGAAATCTTGTCAAAATATTGTCCTTCAGTAATCTCTCCTGAACTGACTCGAAAACTTGAAGAAAAAATGAGTGAAATTCAACAAGGGGATGAAACAAAGCAAGTTGTATTGCAGGATGCTATCAAAATCTTAAAGCCTGTGATGTTAGAGTTTAAAGAAAAAGAATCTGTAATAGGTGAACACCTAGGACAAGCACTAAAACGTTCTATTTTGGCTGAAAGAGTAGTGGGTGATTGCCCGAAATGCTCTGATGGAAAACTCGTGATTTTACGGTCGAAAAAAACAAGGAAACGCTTTGTTGGTTGTACAAACTACTTCAAAAACAAATGCAACCTAGCTTTCCCACTGCCTCAAAATGGTGTGATAAAACCTTTGGGAAAGCCTTGCAAAACATGCGGTTACCCTACAATTTACTTACTGATAAAGGGCAAGAGACCTCGGAAATTATGCTTAGATCCTAATTGCCCCTCGAAAGGAGCTAAAAATCAATGAGATGCAAAATTGGCGTCAGAGAGACTAAAGATAACGGTTTTTATTTATCGCACTTACATGTGCGCAAGAATATTGTCGAAAAATTTGATGCATGGAACAAAGCACCTAACGTTGTTTAGAGCAAATATTTGGTTGAGCTTCAGAAAAATTCATTAACTGGAGAACGGGCTAAAGAAGTGATAAATAACTTAATCAAGAGAGAGAGAACGCAAATGTCAGATAAGATTAAAAAAAGCTCAACATCGATTTCCTTCTCGCTGAGTCGTTGGTTTCGCAAAATATCGGCTGGAGCCCCTTCAATAACTTTAGTTTCCATAATTGGAATTGCATATGCCGTCTTTATTTTCGGTGGTGGACTATTCACAATTATCAATCATCCGTCGCCTTCAGCGTATTTTGGCGGAAGATTCTATTTCCTTTACCCAAATCTAAGTTCACAATTCATATCAGACACAGCGGTTTCTGCTATATTATACGCTCTTGGCTTTGTGGGTCTGCTTATGATTTATCAAAGTTCAAAAAGCGCTTATAAGCCAAGACAAGCATACATGATGCTGGTGATAGGCGTATCGTTCCTGCTTCTATCATACATCTTTTTAGAAGGCGCGATTTCATTCAAATCACACAACGGGCAATAAAAACCCGCATTTTCTTTTTTTAAATAAGTTGTTACCACGGATTTCTTTTTAGATGAAGTTTGTACGCTAAGAAATTTGTAAATAAATGAATAGGCGGAGTTATCAATAGAACCGCTACTGCTAGTTGCCAGCTGATCACAGATAAAGGAATCGAAAACACGATTGCTCCAATAACAAAATCGACTTGATCGACTACTGGAAGTAAACCTCCAGGACCAATCCCCAATCTTCTTTTTAAGAATGCTCCAGTTAAATCACCCAAAAGTGCGCCCAAAGGGATAAGAAGACTGAATAAAATTGAATAACTTTGAAAACTAAACACTAACCCTTCAATTAAACCTACGCCTATACCTACTCCCCATCCGAAAAAGAAACCTCTAAAAGTTTTGTTATCGCCAAAAATTCGTTTTCCATCAAGAAAATTCTTTCCGAAATCCATTTTTGTTCCACCTCCAGCAAGAACCGGCGTAGCGTTTGCACAGTAGGCGGGAAAAATAAATTTCAATGCTTCAACAATTAATAGAGCAACGTCCATGTCGTCAACCGTCATTCGTGGAATTCAGAGTCAGATATTCCAGTTTCTCCTATTTGTACATAACAGGTAGTTTGGTGTGGATTTTCTCGCGTTTGTTCAAGAGTTACCTTGATAGTTTGAGGGTAATTTGATGGCTTCATAGCAATTATTGTGTCAGCCCAGAATTTCAAAACTCTAGTTGCTACAGGTGCAACAGTGTCATTTTGTTCATCGAAAACTGCTCGCACTTGACTTGTAATAATAATTGGAATCTTCCGGATTTTTGCTGTTTGGGCTAAAATGGCAAGTTGCCGATTTAACTCGCGGTTTACGCTGAATGCTTTTCCAGACACCTCAGCTACTTTAGCACCGTATAATGATGTGAAGGTGTCAAAAATAATTAAACCAAAATTTCTTACAGTATAATCTTGAATGCGATCTACCACTGCCATTTGCTCTTTGAAGTCTTTTGGTTTAATCAGATTAATTTTCTCAGCGATCTGGTCAAATTTGTTCCCTGATAGTTGTGAGAGCCTTTTAGTTGAAAATGTATTATCACAATCAACAAAAAAAATCTTAAGTTTTTGCAATGCACAATCGATTGCGCATTGAATGGCAAGGGTTGTTTTTCCAGTTTCAGCTTCACCATAAATTAAACTAATACTTTCGGGTGAAATGCCTCCGCCGATGTTGTCGTTAATACAACTGCAACCTGTGCTGATTTTGACCAAGGTTTCACACACCAAGATTATAAACTTGAATCTAGTAATGCTTTTGCACTTAAACGTATACTATTAAGGTTGATTCATTGAGAGAAAAAGTTGCGATAGCAACGGTAGATGGAAAAGCATACTTTTTAATTGTTAACAAGTTAAGAGAACGAAATATTCCTTTTGTAAGTTTGGTGCCTGGCGATCCAGTGGCTGCTGAAGTTAAAGCATTAATTACAACTGAAAAAGAGATGAAAATAGTAAAACATGAAAGACTGCTAATATTTACTAACGAAAGTGAGCTTGATAATTTAGTTAATGAAATAGAGAGAATACTTCAATGCAAAGAAGCCTATGAAAAAATAGTTATAGGTATAGATCCGGGGGATGCAATTGGTCTGGTAGCAGTTGCTGATGGAAAAATAATTGTGAAGAATAATTGTTTTAGTGCGACTGAAGTCACTAGCAACGTAATCAAGATAATAAAAAGTGTTGATTTTTCTGTTACGCATGTTTCCGTCAAAATTGGAGATGGTGTTCCTGTTTACAAGGCTCTATTTGAAGCCTTGGATAGAGCGTTGCCTCTTAAAGTGGAGTTAGAAGTGGTCGGTGAAGCAGGAACCAATAGACCGCTAAAAGAGAATAGGCGAAGCAGAGAAATTAGACATATTTCCTCTGCTATAAAAATAGCTGGAAGAACAGGAAACATTATTCTAAGGAAAAAAATGATCGAAGATAATTTTCAAAATCAATGAGTGTGCAAGTAGAAATTAGAAAATCAAGATTGCGTTTTGAAAAAATTACTAATTTCTTTTGCTAGAACATTTCTTTCGTTTGGCAAAGTTTTCATTCCGCTTGTTATCCATGCAGGTAGGAAGCTGCGACAGTAGCTTGTGGCGAATCTGTAGTCTAAAAAGACAATAGCTCCTCGGTCGTCAAGTGTTCTTATAGGTCTTCCGGCTGCTTGTGATGCTTTTTTCATCGCTGGCAAAATGTAACCGTACTCGCGGCCAAATCCGGGGAAACATTTTTCATAATATTCAATTTGAGCTTTCACCCTTGGGGTAGGCTCAGCATATGGCACTCCCACCACAAGCACAGAGTTCATCTGATTACCCGGAAAATCAACTCCTTCCGAGGTTCTCCCTCCCTGAACGCCGAGAAAAACAGCTCCATTTAGGTTGCCACATGCTTTGAAGTCAGAAACCATTTTTTCGTTGGCTTTAGACGTCATTCCTCTCCGTTCATGAAACAACGGTTTTTGCAAAGCATTTTCCAGTCCTTCTGAGATTAAAGAGTTCAATACTTCAAATGAGGCAGTGAAAACTCCTGTGTTCGTTGGAGTATTCTCAACCACTTCGTTTATTCGTTCTATCATTGTTCGGTACATCATAGATGTTCTTTTTTCCATTGCTGTTGTTACTCCTAAGCAGACAGCTGAAAACACATGTTCTTTTGGAAAGGGTGACGGTATTATGCACTTTACAGTTCCTGTGGGAAGTTTTGTTATTCGAGCATACGCTTCCAGAGGTTGGAGGGTTCCAGACATAATGACGTTAGCGTAGGTTGATGAAAAAATAGGTTCAGTAACTTTCGAAGGATCTAGCGCGACTATCTGTAGTTTAGCCGTTTTATTTTTTTCTTTGTTGGGATAGCGGCTTGCAACATTTATGAACGAATTGTCGCCTAAAGTTTCAACCCATCTGAGCAGGAATTCTCCCATTGCATGGACATAAGAGCGCGGATTTTTTCCTTCTGCCAACAAGCTTTTCTTTATCGCACTACCTGCTTCATGTAAGCTCTCAAAAAACTCTTTTGGATTAGCAACGTTTCCATACTTTTGAATAATTTCAATAATTCGATCGGGGGATATTATTTCTTCTCGGTAAACATGATCAGTTAGTTTTTCAACTTCTGTTCCAAAGAATTTTGCAAAGGCTTCGATTTCTTTGTTGCCGAACCTATTAGCTTCTAATTCTGCCTGCTTCATAACAAAGAGCGACAAGGTACTGCTCGAGATATCAATTGCTGTTTCAGGCAAGTTATGAGCTTCGTCAACAATTAAAATTATTTTTTGCAGATCTGTTTCCATATTTTTCAGAAAAGCATTTCTTATAACTGGATCAAAAACATACAAGTAACTTAATGCAACAACTCTAGCGTCTGACAAGGCAGATTTAACGAGCTCGTAGGGGCAAACTTCTTTTTTCTTGCAGATTGATAATATTTCAGATGCCATGTAAGGGCGAACGGCCACTTGCTGTTGAAGTTGAATGTAATCGTATGTTCTCTCATCGACATGAACATAGTATGGGCACCTGCTTTTTGCCTTTAGTAACTCGCAGACTTCCATTAGCGACTTAGAGTCGAATGCGCCTCTCGCTGCGAAGACATTTAGACACATCTCGTTGCGACCTCGAATTGAGACTCCTGTTACTGCTTGTTTTCTGTGAATGGCCTTTAGTTCTTCAATTACTCGATCATGTTGTCTGTGAGTTCTCGCGACGTAGAGAATTTTCAAATTCTTCTCGATGGCAATAGGTATGCAAGCAGAAAGAGCTGAGATGGTTTTTCCCAAGCCGTTGCTACCTTCAATGAGCACTGAACGTCTCTCATGGACTGAGTTGTAAACTGTGTTGACAAATTCATCTTGATGTGGACGCACCTCTGAGTAGGGAAAATATTTCGTGGTTGTCGTTGGCAGTTTGATCATTTTTTCCCTAAACTCCGTAACATTTGCAAGATAATCTTAGCTTTGATATCAACTTTCACTTCTGGCTTCAACCTTATGGAAAATATTGCCCAAAGCTAGGATGTGACAAGCTATAAATATCCTATATGTTCCAAAAAAGAGATTTAATGATTTAACCAATCTGAATTAACACAACATAGCATAGGTTTGAAATGAACTTTACCAGTAAGAGGAAAGGTTTTTAGTGTAGTTGTTATATGAGACTGTGAAAAGTGTATAGTGTAAATTTGAGGTTAACATTATGTCAGTGTTTGCAGCCCCAGGAGCTTATGACCGTGCAATAACCGTTTTCTCACCTGATGGACGGCTTTTCCAAGTTGAATACGCTATGGAGTTAGTTAATCGTGGAGCCACCATTTTAGGTATCCAATCTCCAGAAGGTTTAGTGCTTGGTTCAGAAGAAAATATTGAAGTCCTTGAAGAAGCGGGTTATTCATGGAAAATCTTCAGGGTAGATGACCATATTGGTGCGGCAATAGTCGGTTTAAGTTCAGATGCGAGAATACTTATTGATCAAGCAAGAATCTACGCTCAAAGTAACAAGTTAACTTATGATGAACCCATTGATGTAGAAGTCGTAACTAAACGAATATGCGACATCCAACAAATGTATACACAGCATGCTGGTGTAAGACCCTTCGGAGTTTCCATAATTTTCGGTGGAGTCGACAAGACAGGGACAAGAGTTTTTGGTACACATCCGAGCGGAACATACAGAGGATACAAAGCTACAGCCTTAGGTGCAGGCAGAGAAACTGTCTTATCAATTCTAAAGGAAGAGTACGGTGAAAACATGACTTTAGACAAAAGCATCAAACTCGCAGTAAAGTGCTTAGTGAAGGCGCTAGAAGCAAGACAGTTGCCGCCGAGAATAAAAATTGCTGTCATACCCGTAGCAACAAAGAAGCTTGAAATGTTGAGCGACGAAAGCGTAGAAGGCTACATCAGAGAGCTGGGTTCAAGCAAGTGAAAGCTCGATGAGTGAGAAGTTCACCGTTGCGCGCTTATCGAAAGAAAATGAGCATTTCGAAATTCTAGTAAAACCTCAAAAAGCACTAGATTATAGAAATGGGAAACTCGCAGGAATCACCGAAGTTTTAGCTGCTGAGATAATCTTTTCAGATGCAAATAAAGGTACAAAAGTTTCTGAAGAAGCCATGCATAAAGCGTTTGGAACAACCGATCCTTTGAAAATAGCTGATTTGATACTGAAAAAGGGAACGCTCCAACTAACCACCGAGCAAAGACGCAAAATGGTTGAAGACAAGAAAAGGCAAGTAATTGATTTTATTTCAAGACAAGCAGTTGACCCTAAAACAAATCTTCCACATCCTCCTATGCGCATCGAGAATGCGATGGAGCAAATACGTTATCCGATTGATCCATATAAGCCAGTCGAAGAACAAGCTAAAGATATAGTGAAATTGTTAAGACCCATTTTGCCTTTAAAGATCGAGCAAGTAGTTGTAGCAGTCAAGATACCTTCTCAATACTCAGCGAGGGCTTACGGAACAGTTAAAACTTTGGGCACAATTAAACGTGAGGAATGGCGTGGAGATGGTTCGTGGTATGGCGAAATGGAGTTGCCAGCTGGATCATACGCCTCGTTGCTAAACAAACTTGGCGACGTAACTAAAGGAAGTGGAGAAGCAAAAATAATCTCTTAAAAATAAAATTGGATGGTGAAAATTATGCCAGTATTTTTTGAAAAGAAACAGCTTGTTACGCCGGGAGAATTGCTTGCAGAAGGCGATTATTTACCTGGCGAAAACTCGTACATCGAACAAAACAAGATTTACGCCTCGAGAATTGGCCTTGCAGATACTGATAATAAGAAAGTGAATGTTGTTGCACTTAGGGCTTTTTATGTGCCTAAAATGGGTGATATTGTAATTGGGACAGTCTTGGAAGTTGGATTTAATGGCTGGACCGTTGATATTAAGTCACCTTATACAGCACTCCTTCGTGCATCTGACGTTTTGAGCAGACCTTTCAAACCGCAGAATGATGAATTGTCCGCAGTTCTAACTGCAGGCGATTTAATTGTAGCAAAAATTGCTTCCTATGACAGAGCACACGACCCGCAGCTTACAGTTGGTGAGCCAGGGTTGGGAAAAATAACTCGTGGACAAATTCTTCATGTTACACCAACAAAGATTCCTCGAGTGATAGGCAGAAAAGGTTCAATGATTTCAATGATAAAGCAGGAGACAGGGTGTCAAATTATTTTGGGATTAAACGGTGTGGTTTTGGTGACGGGGAAAACGCTTGAAGAAGAGGAGCTTGCGATAACTGCAATTAAGAAAATTGAAGAGGAATCTCATACGAGTGGCTTGACGGATCGCATAACTCAGTTACTAAAAGAAAATAAAGTTAAAGTGGAGGAAAATAAGAATGAATGAGAAAACTGAAAAATTAATTGACAAGAAAGGTATTAGATTAGATGGTAGAAAAGCTGATGAACTTCGGCCTTTGAAGCTTCAAGTAGGCGTTTTATCAAACGCTGACGGTTCAGCATATATTGAACATGGAAAAAACAAGATTCTTGCCGCAGCTTTTGGTCCAAGGGAAATGCATCCAAAGCATTTGTCCCAACCTGACCGTATGGTTTTGCGTTGTCGGTATCATATGGCGCCTTTTTCTGTGCAAGAACGAAAGTCACCTGCCCCATCTAGAAGGGAAATTGAACTTTCAAAAGTGATAAAGGAATGTTTGGAGCCAGCGCTGTTCTTAGAACTTTATCCACGTACTGGCGTTGATGTCTTTGTTGAAGTATTGCAAGCTGACGGCGGAACTCGTTGCGCAAGTATAACCGCTGCTGCTTTAGCAATTGCTGACGCAGGCGTTCCGATGCGCGATTTAGTGGTTGCTTGTGCTGCTGGAAAAGTTGATGACACAGTCGTTTTAGATTTGTATGATGCTGAAGACAAACTTGGTGCAGCAGATGTTCCTATAGCTTATATGCCTAGCTTGAATGCAGTTACATTACTTCAGATGGATGGTATACTTACGACGGAAGAATTCGAAAAGGCAATGAATATGGCGATTGATGGATGTAAAAAGATCTATGAAATGCAGAAAGAAGCGTTAAAAACGAAATATATGGTTGTTAAAGAGGAGGGTGAAGAGTAATGTCGTCACTTGTTACACGTGTTAGACTAAAGCAGATTGAGCAACTTCTCGAAAAAGGGAAACGCCTTGATGAGAGAGGTTTGCTTGATTATAGACCGATTAGAATTGAGCAAGGGTTAATTGAGAAGGCTGAAGGTTCAGCTAGAGCTTTCCTTGGCAAGACAGAGGTTCTTTGCGGAGTAAAAGTTGAAACAGGTGAACCTTTCCCAGATACACCTAACGATGGCGTAATGACTGTAAACGCAGAGCTTGTTCCTTTGGCGTCACCGACTTTTGAGCCGGGCCCACCTGACGAAAGGTCTATTGAGTTAGCCCGGGTTGTTGACAGAGGAATACGTGAATCGCATGCGATTGACACTGAAAAGTTATGCATTGAACCAGGTAAGAAGGTCTTTGTTGTCTTTGTGGATGTTTATGTTTTGAATTACGATGGTAACTTGATTGATGCCTCAGCTTTGGCTGCGATGTCTGCTTTGATGAATACTAAGATGCCTAATTACGAAATTAAAGATGGTGAATTAAAGATGAAGCAAGGGTATACTCCGTTACCTATGAAGAGTCACCCAGTAACAGTTACCGTAGGGAAAATCAACAATAATCTCATTGTTGATCCTTGGATTGAAGAAGAGCAAGTTATGGATTCGCGAATTTCGATGGCTATCAATGAAGACAATAATATTTGTGCCATTCAGAAAGGGCTCTCAGGCTATTTTACACCGCAACAGATTTTAGAGGCATCAAAGATTGCTCATGAAAAAGCTGCTGAAATACGCAAGAAACTTAATTGGTGAAAAGATTGCCTAAAACAAAGAAAGTTGGTCCAACTCGAGGTTTTGGACCACGCTACGGTTCTACAGTCAGGAAACGCTACATCAAAGTGATCACTGAACTCAAGAAGCCGCATAAATGTCCAAGCTGCGGTTTTGTAAGAGTAAAGCGCGAAAGCGTAGGCATTTGGAAATGCAGCAAATGCAGCTTCACCTTCGCTGGCGGAGCATATACTCCAGTGACAAAACTTGGTATTGTAGCTAAGCGAGCCGCTAAAGGTTTGCCAGTGGAAGAAAACGCGAAAGAAGCGTCAAAAGCTGAAGCTGTAGAATCGGTAACTGAAGAAGAAACCGAGTAAATTTTCTTTTTCTTAATTTCTATTTTCTTTTATGTTTTGCCTAGTATATTATTTGTTAAAGCTACTTTCAAAACTTCATTTTAATAGCTTGTGAGATCTTAATCTTTGCGTGAGCGGTATAGTTTTTTGTATATTTTTTGGGATGGTTTCTTGTTTCGAAACTTGAAGTGTTTGTAAGTTGCTTACTTTATCGTCATTGTTCTTCACAAATCGTCACATTTCGTTTAATTCCGTCATTAATCCTCATTTTTCGTCATTAGTAATCATGAACCTAGATGTTAAGCAACTACGTTTCTTTGCTAGAATGTCAAAGAAATGGTTGTATTCATTCCCAAAGTTGACTTTGTTTGATTTTGCAGAATAAGGGGTAAAATCTAGTTGGCTCCATTTTTGAGGAGGACAGTTGAACCTGCAAAGTATAGAATCAATTTAATATTTGAGCAAAAACTTGGTATCTGCTTGCATTATTTTGTTTATTACCTTGAACTCTTAGAACTAATATAGGAATTGTAGATGGCCATTAGGGCAAAAGCAACTGTTCGCTTAAAATTTAAGTCTGAAAAAAAGTTAACTGCCCTTTTAAATGCGTTGAAACCCGAAGCCAACGCACCAGTTACTAGGCGATCACGTGTAGAATTAGAAAAAGATGAGCTCTTTCTCTTGTTAAAGGTGGAAGCTGACGATACAGTGGCTTTGCGTTCAACGCTGAATGCTTATTTGAGATGGATAAACTCAACAATATCTGTAGTAGATGTGGTTGAAGACCCAACCTTGAGGTAAGCATTCCAAAAGAAATCAGAATCCTGCGAATTACTTGAGGAACAATTGGTGGAAAGTTAACAATATTGCTATATTTCTTATTTTGCAGTTTCTATTTGTATTTTGCTTTGAATATTAGGATTATAAGTGCTTGAATGAAAGCCAAAGAATTTGCAACAATAATTGGCAAATCTTTGAGGTAAACTCCGTAAATAAACCATAATAGTACGCCGCAAGAATAGAAGGCAAACATTCCTATTGAGATGTCTCTGGTTGATTTTGTTTTGTAAATTTTAATTAATTGTGGAAAAAGCGCGATTGTTGTGAATGCTGCAGCGATTAGGCCAATGATGGTTATGGTTTCCATAGTTCTCTTGATCAATGCGAATTCAGATTGGTATTTAGGTTTCTGTTACTAAAAGAAATTTGTTCAAGAAAAAGCCGTAAATGAGCTTTGCTGAATGGCTGGTGGTAATAAGCTTAAGCCTGATGATACTTTATCAAACTTTCAAAACTCTTTCGGAGTTTCAGTTGTTTCAATCAAAAGCATATAGTAGGAAAAACTCAAAGCAAAAATGATAAATTCGCAAAAAGAGGAATGCGGTTTATGGAAGTGATGGAAGTATGAACTTGATTCACAAAGCAAATAGGCTTAATTTTATTGTAGGGTTGTTAGCGATTATACTAGGCATTCTTGTAATTTTCTCCGCTTATGATCAGTTTTCTGGAGCAGTAGGGTATCTGAGTCTTATTTTGTTGGCTGGTTTCATAGAGAGTAAATAACTGAAAACACAAACATTAGTCAAGAAACCGTTGTGGTTGTGGCTATGCAGTCACAGAGTCTTAAAGGTAAGTTTATTCAAATTAAAAACGGTGTTTTATGTTGGAAAGAAGCATGCAGAAATACCTTGTTTTAGTTAAAACGATTTCAGGAAAGGGAGGCGAATTCTGGGAGGATTTCAAAAACATGCCGACTGAACCAATGAAAGGCGTAATGGTTGAGTCTTCATGGAGCCTGTTTGGATACTGGGATTTCGTCATTTTTTTCAAAGCCGATAGCAACGATATGGCATTGCACTTTGTTGGCGAGGTTTTGCGAGGTTTAAGAGGCATCGGCGAAACAAGCACTTCACCGATGACAGTTCTTAAAGAGCATATTAAGATGTAACAACTGTCTCGTTGTTGTTACTTCCCTTCTTTTTTTGTAAACACTTATCTTAGATTATCTTTAATGTACGAGTTGAACCTGAAACAACATTATTCTTTTGTCAATACTATTCTATTCACACCAAATAAGATGGACTCCTCGTCAAGGGAAGGTTTAAATAAATACTGACTCATTTCGTATATGCTTTAACATAAAAAAACGGATGAAAATTTAGCATGTCACAGGAATATCGCTATATACTTCGTATTATGGGCACCGATGTTCAAGGTACCCTTAAGACTTCTTACGCAGTTGCACAAATAAGAGGTGTAAGCATGAGCCTATCGAATGCGATTTTGAAAAAGGCGGAAGTAAACCCTGACCTTCGCGTAGGCTTTTTAACGGAATCTGACATTTCAAAAATTGAAGATGTTATCCGTGAACCAGCAAAATATAGTCTGCCCAGCTGGTTATTTAATAGGCGAAAAGATTCGGATACTGGAAAAGATCGTCACCTTTTAAGTGCAGATCTTGTTTTAAGAACAAAAACGGATATTGATGAAGCTAAAAACATTAGGTCTTGGCGTGGATACCGACATGCATACAGTCTCAAAGTCCGCGGGCAACACACTAAAACCACTGGAAGAGCTGGTAAAGCTTTAGGAGTCAAGAAGAAGACTCTTATGCAAAAGCCTGGTGGAGCACCTGCTGAAGGGGGCAAATAGTTACGGGAGATCCAAAGAAACAACGTAAAAAGTTTGATACGCCAAGATTCCGTTGGCGCAAAGATATCCTCCAGGAAGAACTCAAACTTCTCGGTCAATATGGATTGAGAAACAAACATGAACTGTGGCGCCTCAAAACAACTCTTTCAAAAACCAGAGGCATAGCTCGTTCACTAATCAGCAAAACTGCTGAAGAACGAGTAAAAATGGAAAATGAACAACTAGTTAGGCTTAAGAAACTTGGTATTCTGCAAGAAACTGCAGTATTAGATAACGTTTTGGACTTAACTATAGAGGATATTTTAGAACGTAGGCTCCAAACAATTGTTTTTCGCAAAGGTTTAGCCAGAACCATATTTCAATCTCGCCAACTGATTACACATGGGCATGTCATTATCAATGGTCGCCGAGTAACTATTCCTAGTTATATTGTGCCAAAAGCAGATGAGCCAAACGTTGTCTATTCTCCAGAAAGTGCAGTCGCAAATCAAGCGCACCCGTTACGCTTAGGGCTATCAGTAGTAGCTAAACAACCAGAAATTAGGCCGCCTGCCAGAGGAGGCCGAAGAGGCGGAAGAGGAGGCGGCAGATTCTGAGCGCCGGTAACAAACGAAACGAAAAATGGGCTATCGTTCACATATTTAGCTCCTACAATAACACGTTGATCCACATAACTGACCTTTCAGGTGCAGAAACAATCGCGCGTACAAGCGGTGGCATGTTTGTAAAAGCAGACCGAATGGAATCATCACCATACGCTGCCATGCGAGCAGCTACTGGTGCTGCTGAAGTAGCCAGAGACAAAGGAATAACAGCAATTCACATCAAAGTACGAGCGCCAGGTGGTTCGGGACCAAGAACTCCAGGACCAGGCGCGCAAGCAGCCATACGTGCATTAGCAAGGTTCGGTTTCCGAATTGAACGCATCGAAGAAGTTACACCAGTTCCGCATGACGGCACAAGACGGCCAGGCGGCAGAAGAGGAAGAAGAGTCTAAACTCAATTTCCCTTCTTTATTAACAGAAAAATTGAAATAATGCCCCTATATCTCTATTGAACCGCAAGGTAATTATAGTAACTTATTGGAGTGTCTCAGCAAGTGAAAATTGAAATCCTTGAAAAAAACGATAACATCCTTCGTATAATCGTTAAAGAAGTGGATGTTCCGTTAATGAATGCTTTGCGTCGCATAGCTCTTGCTGAGGTTCCATGTATGGCAATTGAAGAAGTTGTTATGATAGAGAATTCTTCAATTTTGCAGGACGAAATAATTGCTCACCGATTGGGGTTAACACCATTAAAAACTGATTTAGACGCTTACAATTTGCCAGAAGAATGCAAATGCCAAAGTGAATTCGGTTGTTCTGAATGCCGAGTAACGCTTACATTAGACGTGGAAGCTAAAGACGGAACAAGAACAGTTTATTCAGGAGAAGTAGTTTCAGATAATCCAGAAATTGTGCCTGTTTCAGACAGAATTCCAATAATAAAACTGGCGAAAAATCAAAAACTAAAGCTTGAAGCTTACGCACGGCTTGGAAGAGGAAAAACCCACGCGAAATGGCAACCCGTTTCAATGTGCGCTTACAAATATTATCCAAAAATAACCACCCCGACAGAGAAATGCGAAAATTGCTCAAAGTGTGCAGACATTTGTCCCAAGAAAGTTTTAAGCATCAAAGATGAACAAGTTGACGTTAGAGACCTGTTAGCATGCAACCTTTGCATGGACTGCGTTGAAGCTTGTCCGAAAAAGCCATCACCTTTGAAGGTTGAATGGGAAAAGAACGCTTTTATAATGAATATAGAGTCTACAGGTGCACTTCCGCCAGAACGTGTTCTAAAGGAAGCCACCAAAACTTTAGGGAAAGAACTAAACGAACTTGAAGAACTAATAAAGGCTGAACCACAATGAGGGAAACTAAAACTACAAACCCAGAATTAATCCAGCTTATCCGTTTTCTTAAGAAAGAGAGCAGAGAAAAACAAGCCGGTATTTGGCTAGATGTTGCTGAATACTTGTCCAAAACACGCAGTCAACGCATTTCAGTTAACTTGAGCACCATAAACAGGAATACAAAAAGAAGTGATATTGTACTTGTTCCAGGCAAACTCCTTGGCTCCGGCAACATAAACCATGCGATCACGGTTGCATCATTTGGAGCTTCTGAGAAAGCGAAGGAAAAGCTCGTTGCAGCTAAATCAAAATACCTTTCAATTGCTGAGCTCTTAGAGAAGAATCCTAAGGGTGCAAACGTCAAGATCATTCGGTGAGAAAAAGATGCAAACAACAAAATCTCATGTTACGCTCGTAAATGCTGATGGATTAATTGTGGGTAGAATGTGCAGTAAAGTGGCTAAGCGCTTACTCAACGGGGAAGAAGTCATCATTCTTAACGCTGAAAAAGCAGTTTTCTCGGGCAAGAAGAAGAGCAAAGTTTTGGAAGCCCACAAATTCTTAGAAGTAGGCGCTCCAATGCGAGGCCCTTTTCATTATAGACGACCGGACCGTTTCCTACGAAAAACTGTGAGAGGTATGGTTCCGTTTAAGCAGCCTAAAGGCAAAAATGCTTACAAAAGACTCAAAGTATTCATGGGTGTGCCTTTGGAGCTTAAAGGTCAAGAAATGATTACATTTGAAGAGGCTTCATCTGCGCATCTGAAGGGTCCACATTTCACACTTGCAGAAATGGCAAAAGAAATTGGATGGAACAACAGGATGGAATAATCATGCCAGCAAAAAAAGTTTTAGTTGTTAGTGGAAAAAGAAAAACCGCAGTCGCCCGTGCCATAGTTAAACAAGGCGTTGGTAAAGTACGGATAAATATGACTCCAGTTGAAATTTACGAACCAGACATAGCTCGCGCAAAGATAATGGAGCCTCTATTGCAAGCAGGCGGAGACATCTGGCAACAGCTAGATATGGACGTTCATACAAGCGGTGGCGGTTATATGGGTCAGGCAGAAGCAGCCCGAATGGCCGTTGCGAACGCACTGCTCAAATGGACAAAAAGCACTCATCTGCGCACAGTCTTTAACGAATATGACAGAACGATGATCGTCGGGGACTCAAGGACTAAAGAAACTAAAAAAGTCGGCGGTGCTGGCGCACGATCAAAAGAACAGAAAAGCTATAGGTAAGGAGAAAAAACAGAATGATTATTCCCGTAAGATGCTTCACATGTGGCAAACTGGTTGGAGACCAATGGGAAGAATTCACCCGCCGAATCAAAACGGGTGAGAACGCTAGCGACATTTTAGACAGCCTTGGCTTGAAGCGATATTGTTGCAGACGCATGCTTCTCTCTAACGTGGAAATCATCGATGAAGTTCTGCGATTCTACGAGGAAGCTGAGAAAAGAAAAGAAGCAAGAAACTTCTACTAAATTTTCTAATTTTTTTGTTTTAACTTAGAAATTATTTCCTTTGTTTTCCTCAAAGCAGTATATAGATTAATTACCTAAAAGTGTTGATCTCTCCTTTTTCTAAACTTGAAAAAAATGTCTTAACTCTAAATGCAAAAAACGAAAAATTGTTAAATAATAAAAAACATGGATTAATGAGAATAAAGCTTCTCATATGGTCTCTTTGAAACTGGAAGTATTTTCTTGAATTTGACAGCCAAGATCTCTTTAGGGTCGGCGCCAAAGTGATTGCAGTATTCATTTACTAGGCTTTCGATTGTTTTTAGGTCGCGTTTTCCGGCTTCCATTACTTTGGTCCCGTTAACGGGTTCAAGTATATCGCCTCGTTCGTATATGACTCCGCCGTGCATTCCTGTGCCTACAAATTTTGCGTTGCATTTTTCGCCTTCTTTTAGATTTAAGCCTAAAATAACCATTATTCCGCCTGCCATATATTCGGCAAGGAAGTCGCCTGCTGTGAGCCCAATAACTATTTGGGGGATTTTGCGTTGGTACTCTTTCATATGTATGCCGACTCTGTACCCAGCGTAGTCTCGGACGAAGATTTTGCCGCCTCTCATCGAGTTTCCAGTTACATCTCCAGCGTGGCCATGAATGACTATTTGGCCTTCGTTCATTGTGTTGCCTGAACCGTCCTGTGCGTTGCCATGTACTGTAATTTTTGGTCCATTCATGAAAGCGCCAAGATCATTTCCTGGTGTTCCATAAATGTCAATTTGGATGTTTGAGTCAAGGTCAGTGCCTATATAGCGTTGTCCGCATACGTTTCTTATCTCGATTCTTTCAATCCCATTCACGCAGATTGCTTGTCGCAATAGGCAATTTAGATCTTTATAGCAGAGTCCCTCAGCATCAACTTTTAAGATGCTGTTTTCTCTAGTAGTTCTTGGAAGGTATCTCTGGTCAATTTCTAATCTCGGTTTTTGTTCAAGCAAGCTTTTACTCTCCTGCCAATTTTACGCCTAAGATTTTTGATTCAGCTTTCGATAATCCGACGCCTCTAAGTGCTAGTCGGTTGCCTCGTAAACTTTCTATGGCGTTTATGCCCATGCCGCCCATCATATCTTTAATTTCTAAGCTCCAACTGTTTAGCAAGTTAACCAGTCTTTTTGTAGCGATGTCTGGGTTGATGCGTTTGCTAATCCATGGGTCACTTGTGGCAATACCCCAAGGACATTTGCCAGTATAGCATTTTTGGCAAACAGTGCAGCCCATGGCTATCAAAGCAGCAGTAGCAATGTATACAGCGTCAGCGCCAAGTGCTATAGCTTTGAAAACATCTGCACTACTTCTGATGCCACCTGCAATGACTACAGACGCTTGATTGCGTATGCCTTCTTCTCTTAGCCGTTGATCGACTTGTGCAAGAGCTAACTCGATGGGTATTCCTACGTTATCTCTAATGACTTTGGGTGCAGCCCCAGTTGCGCCTCTCACACCGTCAAGGGCAATTATGTCTGCTCCAGCTCTAACCATACCGCTTGCAATTGCTGCTGCGTTGTGGACTGCTGCGATTTTTACCGAGACCGGTTTAGTGTAGTTTGTAGCTTCTTTGAGTGCGTAAATTAGCTGCCGCAAGTCCTCGATTGAGTAAATATCATGTTGTGGGTAAGGTGAAAGCGCATCTGTACCTTCGGGAATCATGCGGGTTCTGGCTATGTGTGCAGTTACTTTTTCACCTGGCAAGTGGCCACCTATTCCTGGCTTTGCTCCTTGACCAATTTTGATTTCGACAGCTGCGCCAGCGTTTAGATATTTTGGGTGGACGCCGAATCTTCCAGATGCAACTTGTACAATAGCGTGGTTGCCGTATTTGTAGAGACTTTGGTCTAACCCGCCTTCACCGGTGTTAAAGTAAGTGCCGCATTCAGTTGCTGCTCTGGCTAAAGATTCATGTACGTTTAAGCTTATGGCACCATAGGACATTGCGGAAAACATGACTGGAACATAGAGACAAAGTTGCGGGGTAAGTTGTGTCTTCAGAAGTGTTTCACCGTTCTCTACTGCAAGCTCCAGCTTGTCGGGTTTTGAGCCGAGATAAGTTCTAATTTCCATAGGTTCACGCAACGGGTCGATCGATGGATTAGTGACTTGGCTAGCATTTAGAAGCAGTCTATCCCAGTAAGTGTAATCTGGTTTGTCACAACCCATGCCTGTTAATATTACTCCGCCGCTTTCTGCCTGTTTTTTCACATCACGGATTGCATCAAATGTCCAGTTAGCGTTGTCTCTGTTAACGTTTGGATTCCTTCTTACCGTGATCGCGTGGGTTGGACAGAAGGTTACGCAGCGTTGGCAGTTAACGCAATTCTCATCTTTACTGCATACCGTATCGGTTTCTGCATCGTAATAATGGGTTTCATACGTGCATTGGTTAACGCATACTTTGCAACGTATACACCGCTTTTCGTCACGTTCAATCAGATATTCGGGAATTACATAAGTCTTCATTGTATTTGTCCTCCAGCTAAAGCTTCGAGGGTTTTAGGACTCATGTTCTTTAGTCTAGCAACTACTGGCTCTCCACCCCTTGGCGCCCAAAACTTGTTAAGTTGTGGCGAAACTAGACGCATAGCCGATTCTTCTGATGACAGGTACACGTAGTCGCCGTTTATGCCAGCTACCATTGGTCGTAGTTTGATTCTGTCGGTTAACCCTATCATTTCGCCATGATGAGCAATGATTATACTAAAGGGTCCATTCATTAGTAAACTGCCATAAGTTTGGCGCAAAGTTCTCAGTAAGTGAGCTTTTTTGGGTTCCATGCTGTCTATTTCTTCCCATAAAGGTGCTGCTAGAATTTGCGAGACTATTTTGATTGGTAGGTTTTGTCTGCGCATAAGCAAGTCAACAGCGTAAGCAAGAACTTCAGTGTCAGTTTGCATAGTGCATTTATAGCCATACATTTCCAAGTAACGCCGATTAATTCCATAGGATGAGAGCTCACCATTATGCACTACTGTCCAATCCAAAATATTGAAAGGGTGCGCCCCACCCCACCAGCCTGGAGTGTTTGTAGGAAATCTGCTGTGGCATGACCACAAATACCCCTGATAGTCTTCTAAACAGAAAAAGTCTGCGACATCTTCCGGGAAACCCACACCTTTGAACACACCCATGTTTTTGCCGCTTGAAAAGACAAATGCCTTTCCGGTTTCAGTGTTAATGTGCATGATAGCTTCTATTACATAATCTTGTTCTGTTTGGTTTTCTGGTCGATGTTTTTTAGGTTGAATAAAGTACCTCCACACTAAAGGTGGATCTCTGACGTTAGCTGGTTTTGTCTGCATTTCTTCATCATAAATTATGTCAAATTTTGAAGCGAGAATGCGGTCTGTTTTTTCTTTGGCGTCTTTACTAAGGTACATCACATGGAAAGCATAATAGTCTTTGAAGTCAGGGTATATACCATAGACCGCGAAGCCACCACCTAAACCATTTCCACGGTCATGCATATTCGTTATTGCACGAACTGGATCTTTTGAGCCAAAACATTTTCCTTCAGTGTTCATCATGCCAAAAAGGGCACAGCCTGAGAAATCCTTGTCATCCCCGAATGGGTTAATTATTTTTTTATCGTCTTGGTTCATTTTATTGCACCACACTCATTTTTTTCTGCAGACTGGCTGGCAGATTTGCCCAGCTAAAGTCATCTTCGAGGAGTTGCTGCTTAAATTTTTTAACATTAATCGCATTTTTCATTAAATAGTAAAGTAATCCTGCTCGTTCAATGCGGTTCACAAGAGTCATTCCCACAATAACATTGTTCTTGACTACAATTTTCTTGTAGTAGTTTTGTTCAGTGTCTTGTTTAACGAGAACTTCTAACGTTGGATCTTCTTTTGGGTTAGCCAAGCCTACGGAAACAAGTGGTATGCCAAAATACTTGAGGCTGCTCATGTTTGTGCCTCCGCCATAAGTCGTTTTTTTTCCAGCCATGTTATAACCTGCTACTTGTCCCTCCAAAACCGCAAGAGGCCAAAGAGGCAAGGTGCGGTTCTGGTTTATTATGAAATCATAAGCTTCTGCTACATCGCCACTGGCAAAAACGTCCGGCACATTTGTTTGCATCAGGTTATCGACTATTATTCCCCTGTTGGTCTTCACTGCGCTTCCAACGACTAGGTCAGTGCGAGGAATGACACCGATGGCCATTATTACAAGATCGCAAGCTATTTGGTCACCCTTGGTTAATACAACTCCTCCAACTACACTGTCATTTCCTGGTTTTCCCAAGATTTTCTGTACAGACTGACCAGTAACAATGTCTACGCCTGCTTTCCGGACAGCTGCTTCCATAATATCTGAACCTTTAGCGTCTACAAGCAGACTTAGAATTTTATCTTGCAATTCTACCATTTTAACCTTCAAGCCACGTTTTACGAGCGCTTCAGCTACACTTATGCCAATTAATCCACCACCTATAACAACTGCAGCCTTGGCGGTTATGGCCTCAATTTTGGCTGCAATTCGTTGTGCATCCCCAATAGTTGTGAATGTAAAAACACCATCTTTTTCTGAGCCTTCAGTTTTTGGCACAAAAGGTTTACCGCCTGTTGCAAGCAGCAGCTTTTCGTAAGCAACTTTCTCACCGTTTTCAAGTTGGACAGTTTTTTCAACAAAGTTCAAGGTTGTGGCTTTTTTGCCTACAAGTGCTTCAACATTATATTTTTTCCAGAATTCATCGGTTCGGCAGTCAATTTTTTTCATATCCGCTTTGCCACTAACAAAGTCGCTAATCATTGGACGGCTATAGTGCGTGCAGGTTTCATCTGTGATTATAGTTATGGTACCAATTGGATCTACTTCTCTTATTGCTTCAACTGCACCAATGCCAGCTGCTGAAGCACCAACAATCACGTATTTTGCCATTAAGATCGTACCTCTTTGAATAATAACGCTTGATTAGGGCAGTTGGCAACGCATGCTGGCTCATCAAAACCTTGACACAAGTCGCATTTAGTAACTACGTGGCCTTCTTTGTCCATTTTTATGGCACCGTATGGGCAAACCATTATGCATGTCCAACATCCCATGCATTTGTCTTTGTTATGTGTAACTAAGCCTGTTTTCTCTTCTTTCTGCATCGCTCCTGATAAACAAGCAGTTACACACGGGGCTTCTTCGCAATGTCTACATTGAATGGCGAACGAGACTGGCTTATTTCGTTCTACTGTTACTCTACTTATCGGTCTTGGACGTTCACTATTGTAGGCTTTTACTACATCTTTTGATTTTGAATGTTGTACTATACAGTAGACTTCGCATAGTCCACAGCCCATGCAGTTTTCTTGTTTGGCGACTATTCTTTTAACCATAATTAAACCTCTACTTTCATGCTTTGCGCGGACAAGTGAGCATAAAAATATGCAGGTCTATGTCGCTTGTGCATAAAACGCCTTTAGTTGTGGCTGATTGGTTACCGCTAGTCAAAATTACCTTTTGGGTGTTCAATGCCATTTTTATCACTTTTTTATAAGAGATAGCCCACAAAATAGCATGTATTCTATATAACTTTGTTGATAATCATTTATATGCCACTTTATGAAATATGTTATCTAAATGAAACATATATCTGGTGAAAGTCTTTGGCTGAAAAAGATCTAGGCTATAGAAGAGTTCAATGTACAGGAAGAGGCTCATATATAATATCCCTTCCAAAAGATTGGGTAGAAGACTTGGAGTTAAAACGGGGAAGCGAAATAGCCTTTAACATCCAACCAGACTTAACCTTGGCGTTGGTTCCCAGAAAAATTCAAGAAAAAGAAGGAAGAGGCAATGCAGCAAAGCCTAAAGAATACTTCATTAGTATTGACCAGAAAGAGAATGTTCAATCTACTTTGCGAATGATTCGAGCCCTATACGCCATAGGCGCTGACATAATCAGAATTCACTTCAAAAATGTCCAAGACGTTACAAAATACAAGAATGAAGTAAAAAACTTGTCTCGGGACAACTTCCTCGGTACAGAAATAATCGAAGAAACATCAGACGAAATTACCTTACAAATTCTAATAAAACACTCCGAGTTTCCAATCGAAAAAGCTGTCAGAAGAATGGCCATAGTAGCCCTAGCGGCAAACAGGGATGCAATAGCCGCCTTGAAAGATAGAAGCACTTCATTATTTGACAGTGTAATTAGCTCTCACAATGATGTAAGCCGTTTGGGACTCTACGTTGTTCGCCAGTTAAAATATGGCATAGAACGAAACCTATATCGAGAGCTTGGTTTTCGAACACCAAAAGAATTCCTCCTTTACCGCATAGCAGTGAACGACATTGAAAGCATTGCTCAAAACGCTATGAATATCATAAACAATTTAGGTTCACTCAAAAAATTAATCGATGAAGAAGTGCTCTTCATAAAGGATCCAATCGACGAAGAAATATACAATCAACTAGTCAATTTCAGTTCTCAAGCCCACCAGCTATACGATGACTCCATAAAAGCCTTATTCAAAAGAGAATACAAAGATGCAGAAAGACTGATTTCAAAACGAGAATCTCTAAAACCACTTGAAAATGAACTAATCATGTTGATGTCAAGCAAGAAATTAGACCCAAATATAGCTTCAGTTCTGCGTTTAATTTTTGATAGTTCAAGACGTGTAATGGATTACAGTGGAAACATGGCAGAATTAACGCTTAACCGAACTGTAGAAGAATTATGCTCAACGTTTGCTTACAAATAAATCACAATTTCAAGTCTTTTTCCAATTTTGTTAAATTTTGGTGCTCCGGCCGGGATTTGGACCCGGGTCCGCGACTCGAGAGGCCGCTATACGTAGCCCCTTAATAAGAAGTCTTAGTAAGGTTTGACCGGACTATACTACCGGAGCATTCGCAAGATCGTTCTCTATTAGAGATAAATATCTTTTTATGAGTTTAAACGTATAATCATCAGATTATTTGGAGCCTTATGTTTCATCATTTATGTTTAGGAAACGCTTTATAGTTTCCATAATTTCCTCTAAGCTTTTCTCTGTTAAAGGAGGAGTATATGGAATTCTAAGAACATCCCACCCTTGAGCCATCAAAAGATCGTCAATTTCATTATCGTGCTCTTGCGCCTTGTCGCTCGAGTGTACATGTCTGCCATCTAAATAGACAATTTTTCTTTTGTTTGCCCAACAAAAGTCTGGAATAGTTGATTTTAAAATAATTGGTTTTTGTGTCATCATGCCACTGGTTAACCCAGCAACGCTTAGTGCTTTAAAAACTTCAATTTCTGCTTTGCTTACTCTAGGGTGCATGTTCGATTTATAACTCAATATAGTTCCCAAAAGTTAATTGCACTTACCCTTAATAAGTTCTATACAAAAAATCGATTATGTTTAATGAGTTCAGAACTAGAAGGAGGCTTGGCAGATCGCTCTTGTTAAACCAAAGCGCGAACCAAAAAGAACCTGAAATGTCAGGCTTCGGCGATCCGCACCCCATTTAACTGCTGACCCGCCAAGCATGGGTGTACCTTTTGGATGGCTATTTCTCGCAAAATAACTACTCTGCGCCAAGTATAAATGGAATTGTGATTGTACTGCGTCAACAACAATCATGAGAGCTCTTGTTATTCTCCCATCTTAAATATAGAAAATGATCAAGAAAAACAGTAACATCGCAATTATGTGTAAATTACTTCTTGATCTTCATTAATTATGGGCATGATGCTTACGTTATCTTTTTTAGGCGTATTATGTTGTGCCTTGCTAGTGTCTTTTCTCTCACCTAGAACGTAAAGGCAGAATCCAATTACAAATATACACATGAGTATAGGAAAAAGCAGTATCGTCAGGCCTTTACTGCGTTTAGGTTTCGAATTTACCAAGAGTACACCTGATTACATCTCAACCACTATCAAAATAAGCTTTGATAATTAAGAATAAGGATCGAAGATCAGCAAATCAAAATATGCAACTTTTTTATAAAGAGAAAGGAAGAAGCGAACTAGTTTCCTTTTCAATTAGCCCTTTAAATTTCAGTTTTTTTCTGAGGCTCAAAGGAAGCATATTGATTAAGTTTGTTGGCCATTTCTTTAAGTTTTTTGTCCACAAGATAGTTCACTGTGTCTTCTTCGAAGGTTTCATCAGCACGTCGTAGTCCAGCTTTTCTTCCTGTAAGAAACTCTATACCCTCATCAATTGTTTTAACAGAGTAAATGTTGAATTTGCCATCTTTTGCTGCCTCAACGACTTCTTCTTTTAGCATTAGATTTTGCACATTACTTTCTGGGATCATTACCCCTTGCTGTCCACTGAGCCCTTTTAGCTTGCAAACTTCAAAGAATCCTTCGATTTTTTCATTTACCCCTCCTATAGCTTGGACGTCTCCTTTCTGGTTGACTGAACCAGTTACAGCTATGTTCTGCTTAACCGGAAGTCCTGAAAGAGCAGATAATATAGAGTATAATTCGGTGCTCGAGGCGCTGTCACCTTCCACGCTTTCATAATTCTGTTCAAAAACTAGCCTGGCAGAAAGACTAAGTGGCTTATCTCTGGCGTATTTCTCATTTAAGTATCCGCTCAAAATCAAAACGCCTTTAGTATGTATCGGTCCACCCATCTTTGCTTCTCTTTCGATATCAATTACACCTTCTCTTCCCAGGCCTATGCTAGCTGTGACGCGTGAAGGATTTCCGAAAGCAAAATCACCTAGTCCCATAACAGATAAGCCATTTACCTGCCCGACACTTTGATCAGTTGTATCTATTAAGAAGAAGCCTCGTTTTATCATTTCTTGGATTTTTTCTTGGATAAGTTTTGAACGATAAACTTTTTCTTCTATGGCTTTTTTGACATGGTCACCTGTCATGAAAACTGCATTTTCTTGGAGGGCGTAAAAGTTAGCTTCACGGATTATGTCTGCGACGGTTGAAAATTGGGTTGATAGCTTGTATTGGTCGTCTGCAATTCTTGAGCTATGTTCAACTAGTTTGGCTACTGCTGTTCCATCAAGATGCTTCAGGTTTTCTTTTTCACAAAGTGAGCATACCCAATCTGCATATTGATCAATTTTCTCCTCTGTTCTATCCATAACCGAGTCAAATTCTGCTTTTATTTTGAAAAGTGCCTTGAAATCTGCATCCAACTGAAACAGTAATTGATAAACATAAGGATCTCCAATCAAGATTACTTTAGTTGACAAAGGAATGGGCTGAGGTTTAAGAGTTTTTACACTTAAGAAACCATACCTCTCTTCTGGTTCTTCTATACTCAAGTTTCCGTCTCGAAGATCTCTTTTTAAACCATCGTACGAAAGGGGGTTTCGAAGTAATTCTTCAACGGGAATAATTAGGTAGCCCCCATTGGCTTTGTGGATGGATCCTCCCCTTATCATGCTGAAGTCAGTTGTTAAAGCGCCAAATTGTGCTTCTTTCTCGGTTTTGCCAAGAAGATTGTGATATGTAGGGTTGGTTTCCACTATTACAGGCGCGCCCTTGGTATCCGAGTTATCGATCACAACATTAACATCGTATTTTTTGAAGGGTTCTTCTTTCATCCAAGGCATAGGAAATGGAAACTGCTCTGTTTCGCCGCCTCTTTTCACAAATTGGCTAAGATTGTCCAAAATGTCGTCTTCTACAGCTTTAAGATAGGCAGTTACTTCTGGGGTGTTTCTATACTTTTCAAATAAAGTTTCTACCTGGTTGCCAATAGCGAAAAGAGCAACTTCTTTGTTTAGTTTTCTTAATGATTCATGAATTTTTCTTTCCATATCAATGAGTTGTCTCATTGTATTTCTGAATTCAGTTTCCAACTGTTCCTTTTTTTCTTGAAGTTTATCTCTAGTTTTTTGAGGCAAAGCCAACATTTCTTCTTCACTTAATGGTTTGCCATCTAACACTGGAATGAGAAGCAGCCCAATAGGTGTAGTCTGGATAACGAATCCTTCGCGTTGAGCCTTTACACTTAATTCGTCGATTAACTGTTTTCTTTGATTTTCTAATCCTCGAATTGTAGTATCTCTCCTCGTAGCATAATCTTCACTTTCAAAGGCTTTGGGCAACGCGTTCTTTACATTATCAATAAAATTCTTCATATCATTGCGGAAATCTTTTCCTTTTCCAGGTGGAAGTTGAATTGAATTAGGTTCGTATTGGTTTACAAAATTATTAACGTAACACCAGTCAGGCGGAATAGGCTGAATCTTAGCCTGAGCTTCTACAAAATTTTTAACCGCTGTTTTTCTACCTGTTCCGGGGTAGCCAGCAACATACATATTGAAACCGCGGTCTTTGATACCGAGTCCAAATTTTAAGGCTCGAACTGCTCTTTCTTGGCCTATAATTTCGTTTAGTGGAACTAAATTACTAGTTGATTCGCATTGCATGAAACTAGGATCACAAACTTTTCGCAACTTCTCAATTGGTAATTGATTAACCAAAACAAAAACCTCAGTTAAAAACAATCAGAAACATACTTTTAACTTTTGTGAGGTAGCCTTATAGAGGTAACTGGCGTTTTTTCTGAAGGCAACTCCTTTTTTTTATCTTATTTTTAAGAAGTTTTTCAAGATTTCTTGGTTTCTTACTTCAAGATGAAATAAAATCCCGTAGATTTTTTTGCTTTTGTGCTTAATTACTTGGATACATTTTGTAGATCTTGCCCAAACTTCAAATTCTTCTGTTGGCTCAACACAGAATCGATGGAGTGAGTATGCTGAATGATCTGTTGAAAAAAATGGGTTACTCTTTAAGGAAATTATGGGTGTCATACCTATTTCTAAACACTTAATCAAATTCATTCCGTAAACTAATCCTATGGTTTCCATACCGGCGCAGATCCCCAGAATTGGCTTATCCGTTTCCTTGAGCCACATGAATTTTTCAAGTTGATTTAGTGTTGCCGTGTCTTTTAGTGTAGTTCCTGAAAGAACAGCGCTGTCGCAACTGACTAGATCTTGGCTGGTTACTTCAAGATAATGCTTTATTGTGCATTCACCCATTTTTTCAGCGATGCTTTCTATCGGTAACACGAACTCGTAGAAACCCAAGGAATCCTTTTTCCAATTCATGTCAATAATCAAGATCATTTGGAAACCAGCTGAGTCTGCTTAATTTGGAATAGTCCGCAATTACCTTTAGCTTCAACACTACTTTTCAAGATTTCGATTTTGCTTTTGAATAATGGAGCATCCAAAACTGTTGTCTCTATTTCGCCGCCTTCGCCTGAAGGGCTTAAACCATATTTTTGTTGTAGATCTAAGAGTTTTTCAATGAGTTTCTTATCAATTTGTTTTCCAAGCCATTTTTCATCAAGAGGATAAGCAAAAATACCTGAAATAATCACTTCAAACCTTTTTTCAAGAAGTTCCTCTAGAAGCTCTTTCTGGTTACGTTTCCAAAGCGGATTAAAACACCAGAGTCCCAAGTGATTACATATTCTCTGAACTCGTTCCGCTTGGTAAACCGATTCGATTGCACCCGTAACAACGCCTTCTATCTTATATTCTCTGGTAGCTTGGGCAATTGCGAGTTCTAAATCTAAGAGTTCTTTCTCTTTCTCTCCGCGAGTAATTTTTATTATTTGTGGTAATCCCAACGCTTGCGCTTGAAGCGATGTAACGTCAATGTTAGGTGTGTGAAACATGTAACTTTCCTTATTTTCCGAAATAAGAGTGATAAGGCAAGCAACTTCTTCTTTTTCTTTGGCATAACTAAGGGCAAGTGTTGAATCTTTGCCTCCTGAGAAAAGAATTCCAAGTCGCATGTTACCCTAAAAAAGAAAACTGGTTAATATGCCTGTTGAAACAGACTTTTAACCTTAAACTTTTACGTTGCAAATGTTGGGAATGGCTTTTAGCTTCCTAATTATTTCTTGGCTAACTTTTTTATGCAAAACATAAACCGATATGGCATATCCGCTGTTTCCAATTTGTCTTGAATAATTTGCTCTAATATTAATGTCATTGTCAGCTAGTACTTTGTCAATATTTGCGAAGACTCCAGGTACATCTCGATGGTGAATAAATAAAGTGTAAACTGGTTTTTCTTCCAATTCAATATTTTCACCTGCGTTAACAGCATTAGCGAAATCTCCGCCTGACAGGTAGCCTGATATTACTCGAGCAATCTCGGTTGATGTTTCTCTTTGGGCTTCAATTGTAGATGCTCCGAGGTGACTGGTTAGAACAACATTGTCTAATTCTTGAAACTTACTTTTGAATTCAGCACCTTCGGCTTTAGGTTCATTTGTATATACGTCTAAGGCAGCGCCAGCGATTTTTCTTTCTTTTAGAGCTTTGTAAAGTGCTTGATCATCTATGTTGCTGCCTCTGGAAGTGTTAATTACGTAAGAGGTTTTTTTCATTAATTGAAGCTCTTTTTCACCGATAACTACATCTTTTCCGCCTGTATGGATACTTATATAGTCAGCTTTTGATAGGACATCTTCTTTTGTCGTGAACTTTATGTTTGATTCAAGGCATGGCTTTATGTCATAGCCGATTATTTCCATGTCAAAGCCTCGGCGAGCAATTTCTGCGAGTCTTTGACCGATTCTTCCGCAACCTAAAATTCCTAAAGTCTTGAAAGAGAGTTCCGTTCCTTTTAATTTCTCTTTTTGCCAGACTCTGCTTTTAATTGAATAGTGAGCTTGAGGAGTTTTTCTTGAGATGGCAAGCATTAAACCGATGGTTAACTCTGCCACTGAGTTGGTGCTCCCGTAAGGGGCAGATTTTACAACTATGCCGTTTTCTGAGGCGGCTGCTAAATCGATATTATCGTAGCCTACTCCTGCTCTTCCAATGATTTTGAGTTTGCCTTTAGCCCCTGCTTCAATGACTTCCCTTGTTACTTTTGTGGCGCTTCGAACAATTAATGCATCAAACTCGCATATATCAGCGATTAGTTTGTTTTGGTCTCTTTTTTGGTTGTCTGCTTCTATGCCGGCTTCTTGGAGGAGTTTTAGTCCTTCTTTTTCTAAACCATCGTTTAACAGTACCTTCACTTTAGCCAACTCCTTTTAGTGGTTATCAGTTTCAAGATTTAAAGTTGTTTGGCAAAAATAATACTTAAACCTTCTACAAGCCCGAGAATTTTCATTTTTATTGGTGTTATTTTTTGTTTTTCAAAAGTTGAACTTGCTCTTTGGTCATTTTAGTTGATGTTATGTCAAAAGTAGATACTTCATGGCAGTATGGGCAGCGTAACCGTCGTTTGTTTCCACGGTATAGAGAAATAAAGCTAGCTCCTGGAACCCAATGGTAGTTGAATTTTTTCTTACATTTTGGGCATGTAAGTCTTGATACAGTGTGTGGTCCGTATCTTGGGAGTAGCATGAAGATTGCTATGAAAATTATTGCTGTTATTATAACATAGATTATTAGAAGGTCTACCATTGGAATTGTTCAGCTTTCAGAAAAGAAAGTAAATGGCTTATTAATATTTAGGCTTAGTTTTCTGCGTTTTAACCATTTTAATGGGTTGTGGAAACTAATCTAAACCTTTTTGATATTGCTGATTGCATCTTCTACGTTTTGGAATCCGTATTTTATTCCACTAAACTCCTTCTTTAATGATAATACGTCTTCTTTTACTTCTGCGGGTTTTCGTTTGCCCTTAATCACGTCAAGCATAAGGTCACATAAGTGTTTAATGTCGCCTTCCCTGAAGCCTCTTCTGGTAACATCTTGGAAACCAATTCTCAATCCTGAAGGGTCATCTTTGATGCTTTGGTCATCATAAGGCAAGAGATTCTTGTTGAGGATTATGTTTGCGTCTTCAAGGTCTTGAGCAATTTTTTTGCCGCCGCCAAAACTTCGAATATCAACTGCGATTTGATGAGATTTGGTAAAACCTTTTTTCTCAGCGAGAACTTTAACTCCGTTTTCGCATAAGAATTGTCCTGCTGTCTGAGCGTTTCTCACTATTTGCTTTGCTAATTGAGAACCAAAAATTTTCATCTCTAAGGCTGCTATGCTAAGCGCTGGCAATCTGCCTAGGTGAGTACTTGAAGCGCTAAGAGGGAAAATAGCGAACTGGATTTTTTTAACTGCTTTTTCCATGGCTGAATTGTTGGGGGTTCCCATGATGACACCACCTTGTGGGCCTGGGAAGGTTTTGTGAGTTGATGAGGTGATGAAATCTGCGCCTTCTCGCAAGGGATCTTGAAATTCTCCGCCTGCAATCAATCCCAGAACATGAGATGCATCATAAGCGATGTATGCTCCAACTTCTTCGCAAACAGCTCGTAACTCTTTAATTGGGTGTGGGAACAAAAATAAGCTGCCTCCAAACGTGACGATGCCTGGTTTGGCAGCACGTATTACGTAGGCTGACTTTTCTGGATCAATATTAAATTCATTTAAGTCATACACATGGTTAATGTTATCTAAACCTAAAATGTTACCAGCTAAGCCGGTATAATCATGTGAAATATGTGCACCACAGCTTAGCGGTGTGACAACCATTTTGTTGTTTTTTGAGGCTAATGACAAACCTTTGAATGTGGCAAGGTTTGCATGGGTTCCTGATACTAGTCGGACGTCCGCCCAGTCAGATTTAAAGAGACTTTTCATTATGTCTGTTGAGAAGTCTTCGATTTGTGACATGTATTTTTGGCCTTGGTAATAGCGTTTCTTTACATGTCCTTGTTGATCGTTTTCGCCTTCTGCGTATCTGCAAGCAAGGTCATGGGAGAGGTCAAGCATTTGATTGACTGCAGGCGATTTGAGACCTTCGCTTGCAATCATGTTTATGCATTCTTTGTCGCGGTATTGTTCATGTTTGCGGGTTGCTTCGACTAAATTTAGGACCAGTTCAGAAAATTTCTCCATTTGTGTGTTCTTCCCTAAGCGTAAATCATCAACG
>Ga0326726_10000674_pt1 | contig 31126 bp, 21 predicted proteins | sample MHFenrmetagenome_2_FD_207603 | JGI IMG/M metagenome (GOLD analysis project Ga0326726, IMG submission 207603) | Lab enriched peat soil microbial communities from Michigan Hollow, Ithaca, NY, United States - MHF15MN | ecosystem: Environmental > Terrestrial > Soil > Wetlands > Peat | place: USA...
GGCAAGCGGACCCCAGGTCCTTTGGACGGTGGATGTAGGAAAGGGTTTTGGCGGACCTGTTATTAAAGATGGGAAGGTCTATTTACTCGACAGGAAGGACGAGGTTGAGGACATAATGAGATGTTTTGACTTTTCCAGTGGAAAAGAACTATGGAGATTCCGTTATGATGCTCCAGGCACTGCCATGTTTCCCGGCTCCAGAAGCGTACCGGCCGTAGACGGCAATTATGTCTATTCATGTGGCCACAACGGCGACCTGTATTGCATTGATCTCAACACACACAAACCGGTCTGGAATAAAAACGTCTGGAAGGATTTCGGCGGCGATAAACTTCCGATATGGGCAATTACTCAGTGTCCGTTGATATACAAAAATTTGCTAATTATTTTATCCCAGGCTCCTGATGCCGGTGTGGTAGCGTATAATAAGCTCACAGGTGCAGTTGTCTGGAAAACACCCAATCTTGGCAATGAAACATATGCCAGTCCGGCAATTGTAAAAATAGCTGGAGAAGACCATATCGCAATGGTTATTTCATCCACTAATCCTATCGGACACCGGGAATTGCCCCAAACTCTGGGCAGGATTGTCGGAATCAGACCACTCACCGGGGAAATCCTGTGGGAATATAATAACTGGCAGAATCATATTCAGGTGGCTAGTGCACTTGATGCCGGTGAGGGCAGAGTGCTCGTCGTAGGAGGATATGAACTGGGTACAGCAATGATAAAAGTCGAAAAAAAGGCAGATGGCAGCTATAGTGTAAAAGAGCTTTTCAGGCATAATGATTTCGGCGATCACACCAAACCACCGATATTGTATAATGGTTATTTCTATGCACAATTTTCAACCAACAGTAAACGTGACGGTCTGGAATGCATGGATATGGACGGCAAGGTCTTATGGAAAACGATGCGAGATCCTCTTTTCGATAAGGGCAGCATGATCCTTGTCGACGGACTTATCCTGGCTACCGACGGCAGTACGAAATTGTATCTGATAGAGCCTTCGCCTTCGGGATTCAAACCACTTGCTTCGGCTGAAGTGCTTAAAGAAGGAGGAACATCAGGTAATGATCCAATGGCTTCGAGAATTGGAGGCTCATCTCAAAACTGGGGCCCCATGGCGCTTGCTGACGGCAAGCTACTGATACGCGATCAGACACGTTTAATGTGTGTCAAAGTCGCAAAATAATATTTTAATAAAATAAGTTATATAACACTGCTTAAGCTTTTAAATTATATTAAATAATACTATTTGTATGAAAACAACAACATTGTCATTAATTCTTTTATTGATTCTTTCTGGTACCATAAGGGCACAAAAAATCAATGACTGGCGCCCGGAAAACCGTACAGGTGTTTCAGCTGAAACAGGCCTGATGAAGTCATGGCCTGAAGCAGGACCGACCCTGCTTTGGTCTAACCTCGATCTCGCCAGCGGTTACTCATCGCCTTCGTTCGGAACCAAGGCTATATACATAACAGGAACCAAAGACACCGTCGATATCCTGTACGCATTGAGCATGGAAGGGAAAATTCTGTGGCAGACTGTTATGGGCCGTGCCTGGAAAGGGTCCAACAATCCTGAAAGCAGGGCCACTCCAACTGTTGAAGACAATAAAGTTTATACCTGTAGTGGAAATGGAGGCCTTGCCTGCATTGATGCGACTAACGGGAAAATAATCTGGTCATATAAAGCCAGTGAGCTAAATAAGGGCACCTTTGGCAGATGGGGTATCGCAGAATCGCTTCTGATAGATGGTGATAAAATATATTTTTCACCCGGGGGGCCCGAGACTATGACCATTGCCCTTAATAAAGCAACCGGAAATGTAATATGGAAATCACCAAGTCTCAATGACAAACCCGGCTATGCATCTCCTATCCTCATTAATTATGCAGGTAAGAAAATGGTTATCGGTGTATCGCTGGGACATATTTTTGGTGTTGACGCCTCAAATGGCGAGATACTATGGAAGGTCGCCCATGAGCAATCAAGCGATCCCAACCTGCGAGTATTTGAGCTGATCAAATGCACAACACCTTTATACAAAGATGGTATGGTTTATGTAACCGGCGGCTACGACACAGGTGGAATGATGGTCAAGATTGGTGAGGATGGGAAGAGCGCAACTGTAGCATGGACTGATCCCGTCCTGGATGATCACCATGGCGGGGTTGTACTTGTAAACGGTTATATCTATGGTTCAAACTGGCTGAACAATAGTAATGGCAACTGGTGCTGCATCAACTGGAAAACCGGAAAAAAAATGTGGGAAGAACACTGGAATACCAAAGGATCGATTATATCTGCTGAAGGTATGCTTTATTTATATGATGAAAGACAGGGAAATGTGGGACTTTTAAGGGCCAATCCTGAGAAATTCGATCTTGTCAGCAGCTTCAAAGTTAACCAGGGCGATGCGGGTCCATATTGGGCACACCCGGTAATCCATAACGGGACTCTATATCTGAGGCATACAAATGCCCTTATGGCTTACAACATCAAAGCAAAGTAATTTGCACTGGCTGGATTGAACATTTTCAGCTTTTAGCTTGTAGCTGGGATAGAACTTGATTGGTTGCTTTCAGCATGACCCTTGAAGAAATATGGCAAACCGATCCTGTGTTTCAGTTTTCTGAAGGCATTGTTTCGGGACCTGGCGGAAAGATTTTAGCAGATGGCTCTGATCTGTACATCCTGATAGCCGGTAACCTGGTTAAAGCAGATAAAAATAAAAAAATCACCACTATAGAAAAAGGAATGGATCAACGAATTAATGGGCTTTAAATGTTGAATAAAAAGGAGTTTATCATTACCAGTTGGGGTGGTGTCGTTTATTATGTAAATGCGGATGGATCAAACCAGGTTTTAATAGATGCAAGAGAGCAACGGATAGCTGCCGGAATTATTTATTATAATGCTGAAAAAAGAATTTTGTATATAACAACAGATGAGCAGAATGTTGTTTATGCATATCACTTAAAGTAAGACCATAATAGCTGTAATTCTGATCAGATTCCTGACCAAGATATTGGACATTAAACAAACAAGTAAGATGTCATAAATAACCTTCTGTCGTAAAAGTATTTATAAGAATTTTCTTTAAAATAGATCAAACTGAGTTTTCAAGTACATTGCAACTTTTAACCATTGGGAGTGCCAAAACAAAGCGAGAGTACTCGCTCTGTTTTCTCACTCTCACACTCACACATTTTGTCTTTTTGTCTTGCTGGTCTTAAAAGCTTCTGGATTCGGACTTCTGACTTCCTGGAAAAGCCGGACACCTTGACCACATCTGGCCGGTTCAACTGCAATTATCATAAATATTTTACCAACAAACACTTAATCCGGGCCAAGGATGGTCAATTTATTCCGGTGAAAAGTGGTCAGAGCCACTGGCTTCTACACTTGATAACAGTGGTCTATTTATTTCATTGTCAAGATTAAGCTATAGGAAAATTTAATACAATTTGATTTTAAACATGAACCGGACTTGTGAATATGCCAGGGTTGGATCATAGGTCAGGTTGGGGTTACTGTTACAGAACCCTATTATGGATTAGTGTTTTTAGTCGGCCTTCCCTTAATATGGCAGTCTGTGCATGCGACAAAATGAATGTTATTATGGCTTGATTGGTCTTTATAGGTGGTATTCATCTTCTCCACATCCAGCTTGCAGTTGGAAATAGCAGGGTGGCAATTATTACAGGAAGCTATTGCTGAGTTGGAATGTGAATCATGACATGCCAGGCAGCTTATCGCTTCATGAACTCCCCTGGGGGTACGATCGTCAGAGGTACCCGCCATATTGAATGCATTGGGTGAATGGCACTGAATGCACAATCTTTGATTAAGGTCCAGTGAAATTTTAACTGGTACTGATTGGAAAGTTATTTCCGGAGAAGTAAGCGATAAAACAGGAAAATACATGTTATTGCGCCTGTAGTAGAATGAGGTAAGTGTTCTCTTCACCCTTGAATAATGTATGGAAGCAGGTTTTTCGAGATTCTGTCTTTTCGCGGGATTTCCTGACTGATGAACCTGGTGGCAGGCAAAACAAGGAATTGAAGGACGATCGGTGAGGTTTGAATCTTTCAATTTCCAGGGGCCGGCAGAATCAAACGGTTCGACAATATCAACAACGGTACCCTTGTCATAAAACATACCATGGCAACGTAGGCAGTCATCATTAATAGTTTCGGCGTTGTTATGGACAGAATTTAGAAAAACCTCAGAGTAGTTCATCGCATGGCCGCCTGAATTCCATTTGGCGAATTCTGTCTGATGGCAGCCTATGCACCTTTGCATCACCTTCAGGTGCTGAGATTCGGAAATTCTTACATCTTCGGGTTTTGTTTTACTGTTATGGTGAAAAACCATACTCCCCTTTTCTTTCAGACTATGTATACCTTCACTCAGGGCAGTACCATGGCATTCCTTACAGGTAATGTTCCTGTGCGTCGATTCTCCCCATATGTCCACCATATTGGAAATTTCATGACAGCTTGCACAGGTTCTTTTCGGCGAAGCCACATTCCAGCGGGAGTATAAAGCAAGAAATGCCACAACTAGCAGTAGAAGACTTGAACAAATAATTAATATCTTTTTCATAAGGACGGATATTCTTTAAAATTCAAAATCGAGAGGTCATTAATTAGTTAGGCTACTTCATCTTTGTCGCCTTCCAATTCTCTGTAATATGGCCTCCAACCCAATAACCAAGCGCAAGTATGGTAAGTGCAGGGTTATAACCACCATTATTGACATGAAGACTGCCATCGGCAATGAAGATATTATCGATTTCATGTAACTGGCCAAATCTGTTGGTCACCGAGGTTTTGGGATCATTCCCCATGCGACAGGTGCCGGCCTGATGCTGGCTGGGTGTACTTACCTTACCGGGAACAGCTTGCCAGGTACGAGTTGCCCCTGCTTCCTTCAGCCATTTTTCTGCTTTATCGGCAAGGAAATGTGCTACTTTAATATCATTATCGTGCCTTAGACCGCTGATCCGGGCAACAGGTATCCCCCAGAAATCCTTGACTAGAGGATCTACCTCAACCTTTTTGTCAAATACCGGCATTTCCTGTACGGGCCCATGCACGGCGATATGTCTTTTAAAGTATTGCTTCTGAAAATCTTTATGATCCTTTCCCCACATCCTGCTGCCCGAAGGGCGTATTGAGGTGAACTGGTATGGCATTCGTATAAATTCATTGCACAACACTCCGCCTCCGATAATGTCAGCAAAGCGATGATTGAAATCGTTTAATGCAATACAGGCACCCGGGCCTACATCGTCATACACCTTCTCCTCAAAAAGGCCGTAAGCTCCTGTATATGCATGATCCTGGATATTCCTACCTATCCAGCCATTATTATTCCCTGCACCATTTGGGAATAACTTTGATTTGGAATTTAACAGAAGTCTTGCAGTTTCGCTGGCGGAAGCTGACACAACCACCAGGTCTGAAGTCTGTTCCCGCAGTTTGTTATCTGGATCAAAGTACTTTATGCCTTTAGCTCTGCCCTTGTCGTCGATTATAATTTCACTCACCATGGAGTTTATCCTGAGTTCACAATTTCCCGTTTTTAGTGCAACAGGAATTACGGTATTCTGTGTACCCGCCTTGGCACCTACGGGACAGGCAAAACCGACACATGTCCTCATACGAATGCAGGCAGGACGACCATGATAAGGCACTGAATTTCTCAGCATGGGTATTGGAAAAGGATGTAAACCCAGTCTTTTCGCAGCCTTTTCCAGAATAATTCCTTCACTGTTAAATGAAAAGCCAGGCATAGGATAAGGATTCTTTCTTGGCGGAACGTATGGATCGTTTGTTGGATCACCGGCTACACCTAATTCATATTCAGCTTTCTCATAATAAGGTTCCAGTTCATAATAGCTCACAGGCCAATCATCGAGAGTACTTCCGGGTACTGCACCATATTTGGTTTTAAGGTGAAAGTCTTCAGGTTGAAACCTCCAGGCCATTGCCCCGTAGCTGACTGTTCCGCTGCCAACGCAGGCCGCATTATTTCCGTAGCTCCACTCGTTCGGGAATACCTTTTTCCATCCATCTTTTCCATCAGGAGCCATTCTCCAGTTGCGCTCATTATCCGGACCATAACCGCATTTCAGAGGGAAAGTCCGTTGAGATGTCAGTTCATCATCCCCATGTTCGTCAAAGGTATGCCATCTCCCTCGCTCAAAGAGCACCACTGTGAGACCTCCTGTAGCGAGTTCCTTGGCTACAACACCACCACCCGCACCTGCACCGATCACGACCGCATTAACATGTTTATTTGCCATTTTCGGGAGATTTAGGATTATATTTACGCCAGCTTAAATCATTGTACCTGTTTTGTCCGATGACATTAGGATAATCAAGTCCTAGCATTCGATAGCTGATATATTCCCGGTTCCCTCCGTGACCAGGACTGCCATAATAACCCTGCAAAGAATGCTGCCTGACCATGTCAAAGAAATTAGCCGGCGAGTGGTCTTTCCAATAATTCCCTGAGAATTCTTCCGCTTCCATCTTCTCGAGTAGTGACGTCTGTTCAGCAAATGGAAGTTCTTCAAACTTTTTACCCTTCATCTGGATTACGGTTTTTTCAAATGCAGCAAGACCTTCACGATATGCAAGCTGATGTTTCCTGTAATATGTGTCAAGTTGCTTATCGATAAAATTTGACACATTGGCCCATTTCCCACCCGGGAAATCATCCGTTGGAATTATCTGTTCAACAATTGCATCCAGCAGGCCAATTTCTTCTTCATTGAGATAACGCCACTTACTGATTTTATTCTTGCAGGCAGTATTAAAGGAGATGAGCACTGCGGCTGTTCCTCCAGTAAAAAGTCTTATAAATTTTCTTCGTGAAAAAGACTGGTTTACCATTTAATTTAATTTGATTTTATACTTATCCCAATTTAGCATATATAAAATAAATATTATACCCGAATAAACAAATAAATATACCCCAAATCCACGTAATGTTCTGGCAGGCAGACGAGGTTGCCGGGCAATTCTTAAAATTAAATTATCTAAATTTGATTGGGTCAATAAGAAGAATAATCATTAACCTTCAATCAATGATAACCAATAAAAACAAAGACTCAATCTCCATGAAAAACCTGTTCCTTTTTATTTTCCTGTGCTTATCTTTTCATACCCATGCTGCCATCAAAGGAGAGCAGACCCTGACTGACCAGGTTGAAAACAATGACCAGGTCCTCCATACCCGGGAAGTTTACAAAACAGTTGACACATTCAAACTTAAGATTGATATTTTTTATACAAATCAATCGTTTGAAAGAGAGAATAATACAGCTATTGTTTTTTTCCATGGAGGTGGTTGGGCTTTTGGTACTCCAAGTGAGTTCTTTACAACCTGTGAACGATATGCGAGAATGGGGATTGTGACATATTCTGTAGATTATCGCTTATCAATTGAAAATGGGGTAACACCTCATAAAATGATCAGCCCGATCGAATCTGTAATGGATGCAAAATCGGCCATGAGATGGGTTCGGGAAAACGCCGGAAAATTCCACATTGACAGAAATAAAATAGTTGCTGCAGGTCAGTCTGCCGGAGGTCACCTGGCATTATGCACAGCTATGATTGATGATTACAATGAAAAATCAGATAACCTCAGCATAAGCTGTCACCCGGATGCAATTCTGCTGTTTTCAGCATGTGTAAACGCGGTGGAAGGCTGGTGCGACCGTTTACTGGCTGGCCGCCGGAATAAAATATGGAGCATTTCTCCAGCCCATAATATAAAGAGAGGAATGCCTCCGATGATCGAGTTCCATGGGGTGTATGATGAACAGGTTCCTGTCTGGACTGTGCAATTTTTTGAAAGTGACATGAAAAAGGCAGGCAATTATTTTGAACTGCATACGTACGAGGGAAGGAGGCACTATCTGGGAGAGGGAAATCCAAAATATTCACGCTACTTTGATGATGAAATACTTAAAGTTGCAGATGATTTTCTTCGAGAAAATGATTTTATAAATTAATAGTCTTTCAACTCTTTTATTTTTAAAAACGGGAAGTGACTCGTCTGAAATAGCTTGTCTGATCAAAAGATCTCTCAGCTGGTTGCAACTTTCCCTTCCTCCAAAATGAGTCTTCCGGCAAAGATGCAACCAGGGATCTTCTTTTTGGTAGCACCGTCTGACTTCCTGTAATACTCCAGGATGTGATCCTCCCCATGTCAGGATGGAATTGTCCTGGGTGAATAGTTTTTAATAAATCGTAGGAATCAACCTCTTTGTCCTTTTTTGATAGTCAATATATTTTTGTCCCATATGCTTAACCATAAACTTTTCTTCAACATTTATGCGATTTAGATATCCCAACAATACGGGAATAATCATGAGTAAAATTGATATCCAATTTGATAAGCAGGTAGAAATCCCCAGAAAAATAATGAGCTGTCCAAGATACCCGGGGTGCCTTATAATTTTATATAATCCTGTCTCAATTAGCTCATGGTTTTCTATCTTAGTCACGGTGTAAGTGAACTGTTGTTTAAGTTTCAATATTGAGGTCACTCTGATTATCAATCCAGTTACTGCTAAAATAGATCCAATTACGAAAAAGGTATTCCAATGATATATCCGTCCTATTTTAGTAGCGGCTATTATAAAAGAAAGCCAGTATCCTATTGAGATTGAAATGGTAAGTAACCAAATACTCCCTTTGTCTCCGGATTCAGAGATTTCCCTTTTGTCTTTTTGTCGCCTACTCATGAATATTTCAAAGAATCCATAGAGAGTTGAAAACACAATTATAAGAATCAACTTAATATTCATTGTTGTGGTATTTATGTATAATTCGATCAAAGTTATCCAGATTCATCAATCTGATTCTGTTTTTGTTTTTAAAGAACGGTAAGTCTTAATCATTGGTGATTCTGTATGTTTCTTATTCGTACCTTAAAGCATCTACAGGATTTTTTGTCGCTGCCCTCCATGTTTGAAGACTTACAGTTAATATTGCGATCCCCAGTGCAATGATTCCGGATAAGCCAAAGATCCACCAGCTGAGTTCTGTTTTGTAGGCAAAGTTCTGAAGCCATTTATGCATCACACATAAGGCAACCGGGCATGCTATTACAAAAGCTATGCCTACCAATTTAATGAAGTCAATGCTGAGCATATACATAACTTCGTCAATTCTGGCACCATTTATTTTGCGAATTCCAATCTCTTTGGTACGTTGAATTGATAACCAGGCAATCAATGCAAATAACCCAAGACAGGAAAGAAAAATAGCTAATATTGTAAAGGTCCCTACAATTTTTGAAAGCCTTTCTTCCTCCCTGTATTTTTCATTGTATTTATCTTTTAAAAAAAAGTACTGAAAGGGGATACCAGGTGCCAGCTCTTCCCAGGTTTCTTTGATGAGTTTTATAGTTTGAGAATAATATTGCTGATCTATTCTCAGGGTAATATAACCTGCAAGCCAGTTTGCGCCAGTATATCGGTATACCACAGGTTCAATCTGAGTTTGCATTGATCTGATATTAATATCTTTTAGCACACCTATAACTGTCACCGATTCCTCTTCATGTTTAAACCGTAGTTTTTTTCCGATTGGATTATCCCATCCTAACTTCTTTGCCGCTGATTCGGTGATCATGACATTTTTGAACCTGTCAGAAGAAATTGTATCAGTAAGGATCCTGCCACTAACTATGGGAACTTGAAATACATCTGAAAAATGTTCATCTATTGATGTTACTACCATTTCTCTGGAGTCTTCCGGAGAAGATCCTTCAGGAATTACTGCAAATCTGTTAGGAAAGTTGTTTCCCGGAACATTCTCAGTCAGGGAGACACCCGTAATATCATAGGCCTTTGCCTCTCTTTGAAGTCTCTCTGCAAATATCTTTGCAAATTCCAGACGTTTGTTTTCATCTTTAACATGAAGCGGAATAGAAACAAGGTCATTTACATTGAATCCCATATCATGATTCTTCATAAATGAGATCTGTCTGGTTATAAATAGTTGCGAAATAATAAGTATTATAGCAATCAGAAACTGGGCAATGATAAATGCTTTCCGTAATCGTGTTTTGCTACTATGTGCCGAAACCCGGGAATGAAGTATCTGAATCGGTTGATATTTAGAAAATAGAAGTGCCGGATAGATACCTGACAGAACTCCCGTAAGGATCCCGAAAAGCAGAACAGACAAGAGGATCTTTACATTAGCAAAATTTATATTGATATTCCGTTGAGATAATTCATTAAACCAGGGTAAAAACAGTTTCGACAGGAATACGGCGAAAACGACTGCAATCAAAGAAAGGGAAACAGCTTCCCCAATAAACAGGAAAGTTATCTGCAATCTTCCTCCTCCTGCAAGCTTTCGCAGTCCGGTTTCCCTGGCCCGTTTTTCTGATTGACTAGTGGAAAGGTTAACAAAGTTGGCGCAGGCAATAAACAAAACTGCAATAGCTATTGCCATAAGAATGTAAAGATAATTTACTGAAACCGGAGGTTTGACATCACCCGCAACACGATTGTCAAGGTGGATATCTTTAAGAGCCTGAATGTCATAACTTTCCCTTCCTTTAAGAAAGTCAGGAAAATATTTCCCCGGGATAGAGGCAAGATCTGACTTAATAGAGTTGACATTCTGATTAGCAAATGTTCTTACAAAAGTCATCGATCCTCCTGCCCACCACATATTTGCAAGATCAGGGTGCATCTTCTTCAGTATGATGTGAGAGACAAGAAGGTCGAACTTAAATATTGAATTCTCAGGCAGATCTTTCAAAATTCCGGCTATAGTAAAATTGTAATCTCCTATTATCAACTCTTTCCCTAGTGGGCTTTCATCCCCAAATAATTTTTTTGCGGTGCTACCCGTAAGAACGACTGATCCCGGATTATCAAAAACAGTGTTTTGATTACCGTTTATCAATGGGAAATTGAACATTTTCAGGAAACACGAGTCAGCAGAGTATCCGGTCAGATTGAAAAAGGATTGATCAGCAACCCTAACGGGTTCATCATCACTCAAAAAGAGAGACAAACCCGTAGTCATTTCAGCATCTTTAATATCTTTCCTGACTACCTCAGGTAAAGGGAAAGGTGTTGTAGCCCTGTAATCAGTTCCCCCGGTACCTTTGTTAATTGAAATGATCCTGTAAATCAGTTTAGCATCCTTGTGAAAATTATCGTAACTCATTTCAAAAGTCACAAAGTAGAAAATGAGAATGGCGACAGACATTCCTATTGAGAGTCCCAGAATATTCATCAGTGAAATACTTTTTTGCCTGGCTAAATATCTGAAACCTGTTTTAATGTTATACCAAATCTTATCCATATGAATTCTTTTTTTTTACTGTTCAGTACCTGACAGAAATCCCCGAGTCATTTGAAAAGTTCCTGTCGGGTACAGTAATTATTTAATATTTCTCAGTATATGATTTCCCCATTCCGTTACTATCATAGGGAGATCCATATTATAAATAGTCTTAAAGCCTTCAGTTATATCAGGATATTGATAAAATCTCTTTAACTTATCAATGCCATATTTATCAATTAAGAATTTTATAAAAAGGCCTGATATTGGGTATGATAAACATTGTCCACTTTTATATGGCCCCTTCCAGAATTCTGTTTTTCCAGTTATTAAATCTTGTATTTCTAAATTGTCCTGAATTAATTTACAATCATTCGTAATACGCTCAGGATGTTGAAATAATGCAAAAGACGAAGGAATACCTTCATTAAAAAAGGAATTTGGACTCCTTAAATTGTAATTAAATATAAAATGAACCCCTTCATGTGTTAACAACTCTTTATCAATCCCTACTGTATGAATCAGACTGTCAATCACTAATCCTCCGGTCGAACCGGGTTTTGGGTCACCGCTGACTATATTTATCTCTAATTGATCCCAATGTATAAAGTATTTTAGTTTTTGTGAAGGTTTCTTTACTTCATAAAGCCTGCAAAAATCATCAAACAAATCTATTAAATCATCAATTGAGCCTTGAAACTGACTAATCATTTTGTAGTTACAGGAAAAACAAGCTTCTAAATATTTATTATCAATTTTTTGAGAGTAGTTTTCCTTTCGGATAAGTGCTAAATCCACAAGACTATCGGATATAAATTTGTTTTCCTTTAAATTACCCAAATAGCTCATTTTATTATTTTTGAGGATATAATAATTATATAATCCCATAAAACGTCCAAAGGAAATATTTCTTAAGGCTTCATAAGAATTACCAATTACAGCTGAACATCGTGCACTTTCGTTAATTATTAATATTGCATCATCAGAATCTGAAAGTTCAATTGGTCCTAGTGTACATTTGCTATTGATAATTTTTAGGGGCAATTCAAAGATTGAAAGATCATTCAGTTTACCAGTTAATCCAATAATCAGATAATGGCAACTATCATCTAACTTTTTAACATCCTTAATATTTACGATTTTGATCCTGGAGTTCTGATTTAAAAACCATTGCGATAGATGATCAATAATTTCTTTATTGGTTATTGTATCAAAATCACAGGATAAAACAATTTTAAATAATCTGCTCTGCCCAAATTTATTTAATTGAATCATATTAATATCTGGTTGTGCCAATGAGTGCAAATCAATTTTACATTCCTGAGCAGCAATCACTCCGGAAATCAAAACCATTATAGTAATAAATATATTATTCATAATAATTTGAATTTGTGAACTTTGTCTTATGGTATAAACCTGATCTCTCCGGTATAGTGGTTAATAATCATCATAGGGCCGTTATCAAGCTTAGATTTAGAAACCGGTCCATAAACAAACCAATAATCGTTAATTAAATAGATATCAAATGGTTTACAAAGAAAAGTATGCCAATTTCCATACTTTTCTGAAAATAATTGGTCAGCAATTTTAATAGCTGCTCGTTTGCTTATCAGTATATCATTTCTGACACTATCGTATTTATTATCAGTTAATTGATGTACATAGGATTCTGCCTGCCGTGCATCCAGATGGAATTTAGTACCCTGATGGAAACAAAACAGGCAAATTACAAGAAGATAAGACGCTATTGTCACTATTCCTGCAATTTTAAGCTGTTTTGATTTCATAAATTCTTCGTTTAACTATGGGAATAGGTCCCATTTTTTATTCTTGCTATTTGCTGTTATGACATACTGTTATTGCAACTCCACCTTTTTTGTGTCCTTTTCCAACATATTCGTGAGCTTCTGCAAGCTCATCAAACGGGTAACACCTGTCAATAAAAGGTTTTATATTACCAGTCTCAATAAAATCCCTGACAAGGTCCAGCCGTTTTGAATCAAGTTTCAGGTTTTCATCATCGATGGATGCCTCTGTACCGTTGGAAGTTAGATTCCTGCCAAGGGATTTCTTCAATCCTGATGATTTATTCCTGCCTACAGCATCAAAGATGAAATCAAATTTCATTTGAGGATTAAGAGCATCCTGTTTTGTGTAGTCGATTGCTGCATCTGCCCCCAGGGATTTCACCATTTCAATATTTGGAGTACAGCATATTGCAGTTACTCTGGCACCAAGGGATCTGGCAAGCTGGATGGCAATGATACCGGTTGTACCTGAGGCTCCGTAGATGAGTACTTCCTGTCCCCGCTGGATATTTGCTTTTTCCATGAACTGAAATGCCAGCAATCCGCCGTATGCTGCCATGGTTGCCTCTTCATAAGAGATATTTTCAGGTTTCAGTGAGATGCAACCGTTAATTGAATCATTCTCTTTCATGCATTTATATTCCGCGTATGCACCAAGACTGAAACCTGTAAGACCATAAACCCGGTCACCTGGTCTGAATCTTTTAATGTCCTTACCTGTTGCTTCGATTTCCCCGGAAAGAACTTCACCAATTATGTGATTTCTTGGTCCTGTAAAGCCCATCATCAGTCGGAACGGGATCATCATGCTCCATGTCACGCGTCCGCCCCTAATATAGATGTCGCTTGCGGTTACGGCAGTGGCATGTATCCTTATCAACACTTCATCGTTTTTGGGTTCCGGTTTCTCAGTTTCTACGAGTTTAAGGACTTCTGGTGGTCCGTATCTTGTGCACACGATGGCTTTCATTTTGGTTGAGTTCATTTTTAGTTTTTTTAATTAAAAATATACACGATACATTATATTAGGTAAAAAGACCATTTGGGTAATGTAACCAATTGAGTTAGGTTTACCTGCATCGTAATATTCTGACATTTTACCCTGTTGATTGGTGATGTTTGGTAAATCAAGAAATATTTCGTGTGTAGCTTTGGGCTTGTTAATTTTATAGCTTACCGATAAGTTTAATGAGTATAATGGATCCATCCTTTTATCGTAAGCTTTTTTGTAGTCCCAAAACCTGCCATTTGCCGGGTCAACAGCTAAATTCCCGTTTACATCACGTAATAGTGGAATGTTCCTTTGCCCACCACTGAAAAATACTTTGGCATTTAAAGTCAGTGTTTTATTCTGATTTTTGCCAAGTTTATCAAATTCTTTTCCATACAATAAATTAAACACATAGTTACTATTGAATTTTGTGTTTCGCTCAACACCTTCTAATGTTTTGTATTTTGAATTATACAACGAACCATTAATTAAGTAATAAAAATGATTGTCGAAAAACCGCTCAAGGGTAATTTCAATACCGTAGTTTTTCCCGGTTCCTTTATTTACTAATGGAACATATCTATAATCAGAACTTTCGTTAATGGTTGAATAATAACTTGTGTCGTTATTTTCTACGGGTAAATTGTAAAGGTTCTGGTAATATACTTCTACTTTTGCTCTTATATTTTTTGTAAAGTTTTTCTCGTATCCCAGCACATAATGGCCTGCTTTTAGTAAACCGAGGTTTTTATTGGGTTCTGTTCCACTTCCATCGGGTTGTTGAACCCTTGTAAAATAATTGTGAATTCTTTCCATGGTGCTGTGCTTACCATATCCTGCGTGTATCGAATTGGTATTGTTAATCTTCCAATTAACAGCAATCCTTGGTTCGAGCGTACTTTTATTGTTAAGCAAAAGATTCATATTATGAAATCCTGTTACTAAAGAAATTTTATCATTGAAGTTATGTTTCCAACTTATAAAGTTCTTTAATGTAGTTAAGTTTCCATTGAAATCTAATAATGTAAACCGGGTAGTTGCATCATCCTTGAGTTGACTTTGATTAGTTTTATAAACATAAAGTGAATATTCTGTGCCTATTTGAATTTTGTTCTTTGCATTGATTTTGTTGCTATACGCAATATTCCCTTTATAGGCCGATGTTTTCATCCTGCTACTATAATTTAATATTCCTCCACTTGTATCTCTTAAAACACCTCCCGTGCCATTGTCTATTATAGTTATTGTTGACTCATAAACATCTTCATCAATGCCTGTACCTGAATAGGAAAGGGAAGTTTTAATAAAGCTGGTGTTATTAATAGTTAAGATATGGTTCATTCCGAAATTTCCAAGAAAATTATCCTGGTCAAAATCCTCTATAATTTCAGGTCTCATACTTCTGTCTCCTGGTGTTTGCCAGATCTCAGGTTCTACGTTTTTTACCAATAAATTATCTAATCCTCCCAATCCGAAGAAAGAAAATGTTCCCATTCTTTTAGTAGGCAATACAACCTTAAATGTTGCATCCTGGAATGAAGTAGTAACTCCATCAACATTTGCTATACCAATTTTTTGAAGCAATCCAATTGTAGAATACCTGTAATTAATAAGGTATGAACCTGCGTACCCTTCTTTAAACGGGCCTTCCACTGTAAATTCGGTTCCCATTAAACCTACCCCTGCAGTTGCTTCAAATTTCTCATTATTCCCGGGTCTTAGTTTTACATCGTAAATACCCGACAATACATCGCCATATTCGGGTGAAAATGCTCCTGTATAAAAATCGGAGCTAGCTAATAATTTATTGTTCAGGGCACTAAATCCTCCAACTGTTGAATTTTGATCCGCCTGATGGCTCGGGTTTGTAATTTCGATTCCTTCCAATCGCCATTGGACATATTTGGGTGCATTACCTCTTACAATGATATCGTTGTTTCCACTATGGGTACTTGTTACACCGGCAAAATTTGTCAGTAGATGAGATGGGTCATCATAGCTGCCGGCGAAACGTTTTGTTTCTTCTATTGAAATAGAACGGGCGCTGACCATCGCCATATCGTTATGTGCTTCGCCCTTATTTTTGTATGCCTTAACAACAACTTCATCCATTTTTAGTACAGATTCCTGCATACTTAACTCCAATACTACCTCCTTACCGGAGTTTACTTCAATATCCGGAATGGTTTTGGTTTCATAACCCAGGTAAGATATTTTTACTGCTATTCTACCTATTGGAATGTTTTCCAGTCTAAACTCACCGTTCACATCAGTAGCCGTACCAATTAATGGGGTGGTACCAGGTATCACTAAAGTGGCACCTATTAACGGTAATTTACTATCGACATCAACTATGGTACCTCTTACTATTTGTGTGAGGTTTTGACCAAAAGCCAGTGTAGTGAACACGGTAACTATTAATGTGGTTGAAATAAACTTTTTCATATCTGTCAGATATATTTAATTATTAAAAAACTTTTTATTATGTTATCCTTCCACCGAATTGACCGAAATTAGTTTCAGGTTTAAATCCCTTATGATATTTAAAACTCCATGCATATGAGCTTCATCTTTTAGATTTCCTGTAAGAATGGTATTGTCTCCTTCATAACTAATCTCCATACCTTCAAAGCTGTTCTTCCATTTTTTATCAAGATGACCCTCAACTTTAAATTCGGTTTTGCCTTTCATATTTTATTGATTAAATTCTTAGGCAAAAATCGGGCACATCCATCAATAAAAAATCACCCTTGAGGGTGATTCGAAAGAGTGATTTTTATAAAATAAATTAATCCGGGGACAGAAATAAGGAAGAGAAGTTAAATTATACCAAGCTCTTTTGCTTTGGTTAAAGCATGTGTCCGGGAATCAACTTCTAATTTCAGAAAAATATTTTTAACATGCGTTTTAACTGTGTTTAATGAAATAAACAATTTATCGGCTATTTCCTGGTTCGATAAATCCTCGGCAATTAGTTTTAGTGCGTCGAGTTCGCGGTCGCTTAACCCGAATTCTAAATTAATTTTCATAAATTTTTCTCTCTTTTCTAAAGCGAGTTTAAGCTTATCGATTGACTTCTTAGAAATTTTAGTTTTTGTAGTTGCCTGTATTTTGTAAACTTCTTTTAGTAAATCGCTTATACCAGAATGATAAAGAACAAAAGACATCAATATATTTTCACAGGCAGCAGCCTCCAATGCTTCAATCAGGTTTATTAAGGCTTTTTCTTTGTCCCCGGTGGCCTTATTCAAAATAGCATATATTACTTTAGTTTCAATCATTCTCTCAATTTTATTTGCGGCTTGTGCCATTTTCAATAATTTTGAAAGAAGAATCTCCGCCTCCGCGAATTTCATCTCGATTATCAATAAAAGAGCATAGGGATAATATCCAAGTTCATCTAAATAAGATATTTTTTTATCAAATCCTAATCCGTTTTCTCTAAAAAAATGATTGGCTTTTTCAAGTTCATTCTGTTTAATTAGCATAAACCCCTTCATGGCAATATACAACCCCATGGTGTTGGGAAAAATAATATTTAGTTTTAGAATATCATCCGCCTCATTTAGCATCTTTTTAACCCCTGCAACATCTCCACGACCGTATAAAATAAATGAGTACATCACTATGACATGCACTTTGATAGTATTATTTGATTCTTTTTTACATAAGCTATAGGAAGTTTTAATGTTTTCGAGAGCATCATCGAAATCTGTCCGCATAGATTCTATACCTGCCATCATTGAATAAACCCCGGCATATGTGCTCTCCGATTTTGTAATTTGGGAATAACCACTTTCTTTCATAAAGGTTATAAGGTCGGAGCACCTTTTATAGGATGATGTATAAAGCCCCATCCTTGCCTCAATGGGAGATAACCTACTAGCAATGGTAGATATAAGATAAACGTTTCCTGATTTCTTACCATACTCCAGTGCATTTTCAAAAGCATTAATACATTCCTTTAGGTTTTCACGATACATCTCTGCAATACCAATTGAGTACCATCCCCAGCTATACCACAACGGATCATCCTCCGAGAGGTTTTCCATAGCTGTTTTACAATAGCTAAAAGTTTTTTCCAAGTCTGTTGTTATTGAGTAGAGGTATGCAAATGCAACGGATATTTTTCCTAACAGTTTCTTATTATACTGAACACCCTCTTTTGATGAATTTTTATCATTAATGATCTGCCTTGTAATTATTTCGGCACTCACTAAAAAAGGTTCAGCTTTTTGAATCTGACCGGCTATAATCAATATCCATGCATAGTATAAACAAAAATCTGCATTCTTTTTAATTAATTCATCAGGCAGTAAATCACCATATTTCAGAATAGCAGCATGCTGTCCGTTTTTCCACATAGTCTCTACTATTTCTCCAAGAAATAGTATGCTTTTTTCGAAATTCTCAGTCTCTATCGCATGTTCAATTGCGAATAGTGGCATTGAATTATTTTTAAACCACTCAATTGCCTTATTATGAAGTTCAATAATAGCTGCTTTACCTCTTAGATGAAGTCTCTGTTTTAATAGGTCCTTGAAGAGATGATGATATCTATACCAATTCCTCTCAGTATCCAGAGGTACAACAAACATGTTATTTTTTTCCAGCGTCTCAAGAATTAACTGGCTATCATTTCTATTCAAAACAGCGTTGCATAAAGGAGCAGACATTTGCTCTAATATAGAGGTTTGCAGTAAAAATTCTTTGATTTCATCTATTTGAATCTTTAGTACCTCCTCCATAAGATAATCCATTATGTAGCGGTTATCTCCTTTTAAGTCCTGAATAAATCCGGAAAGATCTTCCCGGCCCTGCATTGATAAGGCTGTTAACTGCAGACCTGCAATCCAGCCTTCAGTTTTTGTTTCAAGAGCATAAACATCATCAAGAGATAAGCCTACTTTTAGCTTTTTATTGAACAATACGGAAATATCATTTGCCGAAAAACTAAGATCTGATGAACGTAACTCAACCAATTGATGTTGACTTCTTAGCCTTGAAACAGATAGTGCCGGGTCAGAACGGGTCAGGATTACAATATGGATATTACCAGGAATATGCTCTAATAAATAAGTTATTAATTTTAATACCTCGTTACTCTTAATCAGATGAAAATCATCGAGTACTAATAAAAAGTTTTGATCGATATTGAGTATTTCGTTGATTAACAGGCTGGCAATTGATTCGACAGATGGAGTACTAGGCGAATTTAACAGTTTGATGGCGCCTTGTCCAAAAGCTGAATGAATACTTTGAATTCCTGAAATTATATAGCTTAAAAAGTCTACCGGGTCATTATCCCCATTATCGAGTGAAAACCATGCTGCAGGGATCTTATTCTGATCAATCCAGTCACTCACAACTGTTGTTTTACCAAATCCGGCAGGAGCAGAAACAAGAATCAGCTTTCGACTTAGCCCGGGGTTCAATTTCTCAAATAGTTCTGACCGATGAACTATGTTATTCCCAGCGGGAGGTAGATGTAGTTTTGTTAAAAGCATAGATGCAAATTAATAAATATTTTGATCACAGATATATTTTTCCTTGATGAAAATCAGCAGTTTGCAGGAATGTACAGGAGGGGGGAATTGTCGGCTTCACTAGAATTCGGTACAACCAAAATTAAATTTATGTCGAACGATTAATACTAAAAATCTCATTTAGCTGGTTGCAACTTTTGTCCGCCTGCCTGACGGCAGTGTAGGTTCGGGGTACCAAAAAAGAGCGAGAGCGAACACGATCGCTCTTTTTGTCCTGCGGTCCTGCAGTTTTTCGGTCGTGCGGTCTCAAAACTTCTGACATCCGGCTTCGGTCTTCGGTCTTTTCCAGCAACTTTCCCTTTCTCCAAAATGAGTTTTCCGGCAAAGATGCAACCAGGGATCTTCTTTTTTGTTGACAAGTCTGACCTCCTGGAAAATTCCACTAATTTCTCATACAATGATTCCAAAGCCTAATATCATTAATAAATCAGTACTTTAATATCCTGGCCATTCAACATTAACCTGTTTTGGGCAATGGTTTCAGGTTCTATTTCCTTATTATTAACAATTACCTTTTTCGAATTCTTAACATCAACAATAACTGTCCAGTCAGCCAGTGTTTGTCTGATAGAATATTCTTTGTGATCACTTTTCTGACTTATAGCCAGGCTAAACAAATTGTCACCTACCCTTACATTATCAATCGATGCATCTTTCCAATCTAAGGGCATATAAGGTGAAATGTATATCGATTTTTCGTATGCCTTTGGTTTAATTCCGAAAAAATGGTTGATAACAGGTACATCCACACCATAACCGTTCCATGCCTGGACCATCATTCCAAAGTCTGGAGATACTTCATACATTGACCCGGGTAAAGCGTAGCTGAAAGAGCGACAGAGCATGTTAATATAGTGCAATACATCTTCCGGCTTACCATAATTTGCTGCAGCAACTGCCTGCACGCCAGTTGGTATTGTCATTACTGCCCCGATATACGAAAATGTTTTTCCCCTTGATTTCAGCACTACACTATCCGGTTCCTCAGTTCTGTCAATACCTGTTACATAAACGCCGTAAGGGTTTTCATACTTTTTAGCGGTTTCAAGTGCTGCCTTCCCTTTATCAAAATCTGCAACACCTGTTTCGAGGGGTGTATTAACTACCCAGTTACGGTATATTACAAATGGAATCTGCTGAATAGCCCTATATTTACTAAGTTGCTTTTCGGCCTCCTTCAATTCAGCAATGGCCAATGGCTTTCTAAGCGTATCAGCTCTTATTATAGCACCTTTTAGTATCGGTTTTGCTTCTGCCACAGTTCCCCTGAAATCACCGAATGACCGGACAGTTTCATTCCACCATTCTTTATTGATCTTTTCTTTCAGATCATCAGCTGACTTCTGATAATCTGTTGCTAATTTATTCTCTCCCACTGCCATGGCTAATTCCGCCGCTGATGAAAATGCCTGTTGAGTGTAAACAGCCACATCTATCATTTCTTTGTCTAATCCAGGAATCTCCATCAGTCCATTTCCATCAGGGTATCCGTTACCATCAGTATCGTTATCCAGTAACCATTTAATTCCTTTGCTGACTTCAGGGAATAATTTTGTTATAAGTTCTTTATCTCCTGTCCATGCAAAATAATTTCTTAGGAGAGTAATAAAAAGTGCCGTCTCGCTGAGGAGTCCTGGATTATAGACTGATCCGTTCGTAGAAACTTCATGAATGATTCGTCCATTTCCATTCGTTTGTTCCGATACCTTTTCCAATAAAATAATTGTGTTTTTTGCCAGCTCATGATCCCCTGTTGCCAAAACTCCCTGCAAAGAATAAACAGCATCTCCTCCAAACCACCACGGATAATCAGGTAAGCCTGCCGATAGACCGATACCGATCTCAGGAACATTACGAACAAGCCAATCGGTATTATACTTTAACCACTCGTACATTTGCTCAATACCTTTATCAGGAATAGTGAGATGCGAAGTGCTGTTAATTTTTTTATATCGTTCTATTTTCCGGGTTAGTTTAGCTTTCCCTTCCGTCTTTAATACCTGAAAATTTGACCAAAGTGATGCTTCTGATTGATAAGACCCTGCAATAAAAAATGGAATTACCTTTTCCTGGTTTGCCTGTAACTTAAATGAAAATGATAATGTAGCGTTCTTGCCCAGGCCTTTTCTGGTCGTAGATTGAGAATTAATTGCTTCCTCAGAAAAATGATCTGCTGTTAATGATGACCCAAAGGCCACATACCAGGGGTTATTATTATCTTTTGCTATAACTGCCGATAACTTATCATTAAAAGATATTTTGTCAGCGGCGTCAATCATGTTCGTCCGCTCCCCTAACCATGTAGGCCGCAGGTTTGTCATACCTGTAAAGGAAAAGACTAATTCTTTGCTTTCCTTTCCCTGGTTGATGATTCTGAATTCTATGATTGCCCCTTCAACTGCATCAGGAACAAATTGAAAACGTTCGATCGTTAAGTTTTCTTTCTCCCATGTAAAATGATGACTATTGGCCAATGGATAGTTGATAAACTTATCTGCCTTATTCAGACAATAAGAATCATTAATGCCTTGTATGGTGATTTGTGCACTAAACCCGTCCATGAGTTTAATAGGATGATCCCAGATACCTCCCATCTCGCCTTCAATATGCCAGCCCAGATCAGGAAAGGAACCATCCTGAAAGCCAACCATATACACTCTATCTCCGGCTGTCACAAAAGGAGATGTCAGGTACTGGGTTTTCCCTTCTAAGTAAGGCAGCCCTGAACTCTGTTGATAAAAGTTGCTTCCCGTCGGTCCTTCCCCGGTGGAACAGTAAGCTAGCAGAAGCAGAAGGAGCATTAATAGCACGGTTATTTTCTTCATGTTACTATATCACAATGATTCACTTCCGGATAGAGTATCAACACTCACAAAATAAAGCAATTATCAAATATAGAACTTTTTCTATAAACAAATTAATTCTCATTCACTCACATTAATCAGGATATAGCAGATGGAGTATACATTTACTATATATGTTGAACATTGTTGTTGTAAAAGATGAATTTTTTTCGGGTGATACTCCCTATATGGTGAATTAAATGCTACCACTTATCCTCAGATTCACCTGCGCTCTTAAAAGTAAATTAAGTACTTTATTTTTAGTAGTGTAAATATTGAAGTTTATATTTATTCAACATCTCTAGGCCTTTTGTCTGGTTGCAACTTTTGTCCGCCTACACTGCCGGCAGGCTGGTTCGGGGTACTAATAAAAACCGACAAATTTGTCGGTTTTTTTATTTGCATATCAATCAATTACATCCATGCTTGGTTTAATACTTCTCGTTCTTGGTAGTTGTGATAAAAAATTATTTCCCAACTTATTCTACTTCATTAGGCGATTTAAGGAATGTTTTTAATGCGAATCGTTATGCGAATCAAAAAACATTAATCTCCTGTGGCTTCTTTCCATTTGATACGACACTTAACCAGCCCTCGGATAAGCTCCGGGGGCTTTTTGTTTTTTGCATACCTGATTCTTGGGAATTTAAGAAATAAATTTGTTTCTGGACCCGGAGGTTTTTAATTTTGGAATAAACACATACGGCACGAGTATTTTGGTTAGTTTGCAGCGAGTGCCGAAGCCCCGTTAAAAAATGCAGTTCTTATATCCGTGCAATGATCAAAATATTATTCTGCAACAGTCTGAGATCTTTAATAAAGCAACCACTTTATTCTTCTATTAACATTCTCGGGTTAACTATCGGAGTGGCTTCTGTTCTATTATTGATAACATGGATTTCGGTTGAAACCAGTTTTGATAAATTTCACAAAGACTCGGAAAGGTTATACAGAGTTGGATTAGTCCTCAAAACTCCAAACAAGGAGATTAACAGCGGATCAATAAACGCACCTGCAGGACCTGAATATAAAAGAGAGTTCCCTGTCATTGAAGAAATGGTTCGTTTCACCCCTCAGCAGCAAACGATCAGCTACAATGACAAATTTAACCAACTTGAAGTCTACTTTGCAGATAGTACTTTCTTTAAAATATTCTCCTTCGATCTTGTAAAGGGTGACAAAACAAGTTGCCTTGAGTCTTCACAGAGTATTGTACTTACCGAGAGTGCTGTAAAAAAAGTATTTGGCACTGAAGATCCATTAGGAAAAGGGGTAATGATATCAGGCAAAACCTATACTGTAACTGCTGTGGCAAAAGATCCTCCTGTAAATACAAATATGCAATTTGAATGTCTTGTATCCTTCTCTATTATTGAAAAACAGGCACATATCGGCTGGGACGGTGGTCTGACATGTTATACTTACCTGAAGCTGATAAAAAATTCCAACCCTGCTCTTCTTGAAAAACAGATTCTTGATTACATGGAGGGCGTAATAAACAAAAAATACAGAGAATTTGGTTATGCATTGATCCCATATCTTCAGAAGATAAACGATATCCACCTTGATTCAAAGACTGATTATGATCTGGGTGAAAAGGGGAGCAAAATGCAGGTGTACTTGTTTTTAGGCATTGGTTTATTGATACTGCTAATCGCATGTTTCAATTTTGTCAACATCAGTACAGCGCTTTCCTTCAGAAGGGCAAAAGAAGTATCTATAAAGAAAATATTCGGTTCAGACAGGAAAAATGTTATTCTATTTTTCGTGTCTGAGTCGGCAATAATAATAATAATATCACTTTTGTTTGCTTTCTTGTTAGCCAGGATATTGCTGCCTGACACTTCTTCTCTGAGTGGCAAGGTCCTGACTTTGTCAGTTATCGAACCCTATAAATGGCTGTTGATTTATATTTCACTTTTTCTTTTCTGCACTGTTTTTGCAAGCTTTTACAGTTCCTTTTATCTGTCCTCTGCTAATCCCCTGTCTTTGTTGACCAACATAAACAAGGGAAAGAGAAAACAAGTCTCTCGAAATGTCCTGGTCACTTTTCAATATACGATATCCATCGCACTGATTATCTGCTGCCTGGTTATTTTTTCACAGATGCAATTTGTGAAAAAGAGTGATAAGGGTTTCAATGAAAATGACCTACTTCTTATCGATATAAATTCAAAGATGTCAGCAACATATGAGCTGATTATAAACAAGTTCACCTCAATACCAGGAGTTCTTTCAGTTTCTGTTTCAGCGGGTGGTGCCCCTGGTCTGGGATTTACTTCCAACGGATATCTGCCTGAGGGAGTCGAAAAACCAATTATGGCAAATGCAGTTTATGTTGATGAAAACTATCTGAAAACAATGGGCATTTCTCTTATTGATGGTCGTGATTTCAGAAATTCTAAAGCTGATAGTAATAAAGTTATTATAAATGAGACCTTCGCCAAATTAATTGGATGGAACAAACCGACCGGCAAATCAATCTCAAGAAATGGTATCCGATATGAAGTTATCGGAGAGGTAAAAGATTTCAACACCTCTTCCCTGCACAATAAAATTGAGCCTATTTTTATATCTACAGTCAACGAATGGGGAAAGTACGATAATATTATAATTAAATACCAGCCTCCCAATATTTCAGGTGTGCTTAAAAGCAGCGAGTCGATTTTAAAAGAAATCGATCCTCAAAGCCCTTTTGAATATGGGTTCCTGAAAGACACACTGTCACACGTTTATTCCACGGAACAAAAGCTGAATATTCTTTTCCTTGTCTTATCGGTTATCGCAATATTCATTTCCAGCCTTGGTCTGTTTGGCCTTGCGACATTTGCCACTCAGAGCAGGATGAAGGAGATTGCCATAAGGAAAATAAATGGTGCAACGATACCAGATATTTTAAGTAAGTTTAATTATGAACTATTAAAATGGATATTAGTATCATTTGTAATTGCTTGTCCGATAGGGTACTATGCCATGGGAAAGTGGCTCAATAATTTTGCCTATAAAACAACAATTGGTTTATGGATTTTTATTTCCTCAGGAATATTAGCTATTGCTGTTGGCCTGCTGACTGTAAGCCTGGCTTCAATTAAAGCTGCTAAAAGTAATCCGGCAGATACTCTTCGTAAAGATTAGAGCACAAGATTGATCGTATGGTGGAAAAGCCAATGACTCAGACCACTTTTGGCCGGAATAAACTGACCATCGAATCCGGAGTTATACATCTGATGTTTAGATAAATATAATTAATGTCAATTAGACAACAGAACTAAGATTGTTATAAACCATTTCCTCATTTGAGAAAACAAGTCAAAACAACTCCATTAATAGTTGATGAATGAAGATTTTAACTTTAAAATTATGACTGAAATGAAGAAGCCGATTATTCGAAATTTGATAACCAGACTGATTTTTTTACTGTTACCATTGTATGTACAGGCGAATGTAACACTTCCTTTATTGGTAAGCAATGGGATGGTCCTGCAGAGAGATACCAGAATAAGAATCTGGGGATGGGCAACCCCGGGCGAAAGGGTGCAGGTCAGATTTAATAAGAAAACAATCAGTACTGTTACAGATTCTGGAGGAAACTGGGAAGTCAGTTTACCCCCTATGAATGCAGGCGGACCATATAACATGGAGGTAAAAGGGACCAACTCGATCAGGATAAATGACATTTTAGTAGGCGATGTATGGTTCTGTTCAGGTCAGTCAAATATGGTTTTGAATATGGAAAGGGTGAAGGAAAAATATCCTGAAGATGTAGCTGGTGCAGATTTTCCGGAAATAAGGAATTTCTTCATTCCTGCGGCTTCAGATGTCATTGCAATCCATAAAAACTTACCTGCAGGGAAATGGGTATCAGCATCACCGGAAAACGTACTTGGCTTTGGTGCTGTTACTTTTTTCTTTGCCAGAAGTATATACAAAGAGTACAAGGTTCCTATTGGAATTATCAATTCAAGTGTCGGAGGAACACCAATAGAAGCCTGGACCAGTGAGGAAGGACTTAAAGAGTTCCCTCAGCTGAAATCCAGGATTGAAAAAATGAAGGATACAGCCTATCTGAATCCGATACTAAGGTCTGCGGCCAGTAGAATTGAAACAAGTCAGAACCCCGCTGTTAATTCAAAGTCAATGGATAAAGGTATCAATAGCCCAATACCCTGGTATAAAACAACCTATGTTCCTGAAGGTTTTCATAAATTTTGGCTTCCGGGATATTGGGAGGACCAGGGAATAAAAGGTCTGCATGGGATAGTCTGGTTCAGAAAAGAGATCAATGTGCCGGTATCAATGGCTGAAAAACCTGCAAAATTGTTTCTCGGAAGAATAGTAGATGCAGATAATGTATATGTAAACGGAGTTCCTTCAGGAGCAATAACATATCAGTATCCTCCGAGAAGATATAATCTTCCATCCGGATTATTAAAGCCCGGAAAAAATATTATTGTGATCAAAGTTACAAACAGTGAAGGAAAAGGAGGATTTGTACCCGACAAACCTTATTGGCTTGTTGCAGGTAACGACAGTATTGATCTCAGAGGCGAATGGCTCTACAAGGTGGGCCAGGTATTCAGACCTGCTTTTTATAAATCTGCTATAGGTACTCAGCCTTTCTCGATGCAGAATGAACCAGCCGGGCTCTATAATACGATGGTTGCTCCTTTGATAAACTACGGGATAAAAGGTATCTTATGGTATCAGGGTGAAGCAAATACAGATAAGCCTGAGGAATATCAGGAGCTGCTTCCCGCACTTATCAGCGATTGGAGAAATAAATGGCAGCAGGGAACACTTCCGTTTCTTTTTGTGCAATTACCAAATTTTATGGAAGTCCAGTATCTGCCTTCCGAGAGTCAATGGGCCGAGCTGAGGTTTGGCCAGCTTAAATCTTTATCTGTCACAAATACGGCAATGGCAGTTACCATTGATATAGGTGAATGGAATGATATACACCCGCTCGAGAAAAAAGTTGTTGGTGAACGATTAGCCCTGGCAGCCCGAAAACTGGCATATAGAAATGACAAGATCGTCTACTCCGGACCTATATATAAATCAAGCGTCAGAGAGGCTGACAGTATAAAAATTGAATTTAACCACATTGGCAGTGGTCTGACGATAAAAGGAGGAGGTGATCTAAACTATTTCGCGGTTGCAGGAGCAGATAAAAAGTATGTTTGGGCGGAGGCAAGAATTAACAACAATCATATTATCGTGTGGAGTGGTGAAATAAAAGAGCCGGTATATGTGAGATACGCCTGGGCTGATAACCCGGAGGGAGCTAATTTGTATAATATTGAAGGACTTCCTGCATCGCCATTTGAGGCAACAATCATTAAATAGATCCTGATCAGCAGAAATATCCGTTAAATTATATTCTAATAAGTTGTAACTAACCCTGTCCTGAGAAGTAACTAAATTGATTCTTGATAGATGGTCATTTTTAAAATACAGGAAATTTTTCCGGACAAGTAAATTAGTCTTAACTTTATAACAACCCTTCATAAAATAAAATAATGTTATTAAGACTAATAACTGATACCAATGAAAACATCAAGAAGAACATTCGTGAAATCCGGCGCCATGATCGCTATTGGTGCAACGATTCTTCCACAGTCAGTGTTTGCGGCCAGTAAAGAGAAAGTGGAGGTTGGGTTACAGTTGTATTCTGTACGTGAGGATATGAAAAATGATCCAAAAGGATCATTAAAGAAATTAGCCGATATGGGTTATAAGCTAGTTGAACATGCCGGTTACTCTGATCGGAAATTTTACGGTATTGAATCTTCAGAATTTAAAAAAATTCTCGGAGACCTGGGTCTGAAGATATACAGCGGTCATGTCGATTTCGGCATGCAGGCATGGGATGCCTCAAAGAAGGATTTTACGGATGCATGGAAACACACAGTCGAAGATGCCGCTTTTATGGGGCAGAAATTTGTAATCACTCCAGAACTTAACGAAAATGCCCAGAAAGATTATGATACACTTTTAAAAGTGATCGATCTCTGGAACAAATGCGGAGAACTTTGCCAGAAATACGGGATGAAATTCGGATATCACGATGATTTTAACGAAAATGCAATCCTGCATGGCATGAAAATATACGATATCATCATGAAGCATTCTGATCCGAAATTAACTATTCAGCAATATGATATTGCCAATTTGTACAATGCGGCAGGCACAAATCCGGTGGACATTATAAAAGAATACCCTGGAAGATTTGTCTCACTCCACGTTAAAGATGTTTTGAAAGAGAAGAACAAATATAACAGTCATGACAGTACAATTCTCGGGAAAGGAGTTCTCGATGTCAAAGATGTCCTGTCGCTTGCCGTAAAAAATGGAGCATGGCTAATGATAATTGAACAGGAAGCCTACCAGAACGAAAGTCCCATGGATTGTGTTAAAGACGACCTTGCGGCGATGAAAAAATGGGGATATTGATCTCTTGTGTAAAAGCCGTGTTTGTTGAACACATTCGGCCTGTCAGATTATTAATGCACCTCAGGCTGGTGAATTATTTGAATATCGTAATAATTACTTTGAAATTTGTTACAAAAATTTCTGTAAATCAAATTATTTTGCTGTCTGAAAGTATTCATTATTCACGTAGATGCCAAAAAATTTGATTAAAAGATTATTTCCGCTTCTGATCCTTATTAATGTTTCTCATTTCTCATTTTCACAAAAGTCAGATAGCACAAAGGGACCAAGCCATTTTGGCGGTACAGGTACCGTGACCAGTAAAGGAATTTCCATGGTACCTAATTTGTCACTGGGTAAGCCTGCCAAAAGAGCTTACCAGGAATACCAACATGATTTCGGTAAGAGCGAGTTTTTCAAATATCAGACTTTCAGAACAGTTTTACATGAAGCTTAATCCCCAGATTTATTATCTGAATATGGATAACGTTGATGGAACTTATTTCAACGCAGCATTGACCTTTGCTATAAGGAATTTTCCGCTTTCAGTCTCTGCAATGATAAATCAACCGTTTAAGACATACATTGCTGCCGGGAATGAGTTTCTGTGGAATGTCGGCCTGATATATTCATTTAACAAGAAATATGTTGAAAAATAAGTGTCGGGAACCACGCATAATGTAATATTGATTTTCTTTGTTTGCCCCATGCCCTAAAGGGTGCGAAGAACCGAATCCCGAATTATCGGGAGGAGCTCGACGCAGTCAAAATCAATTACTCCCTTTAGGGTCGGGGCAAATAATTGATTTTGTTTGAAATTTGTAAGTCTGCTTTTATGGATAAGATTGAAACAATAGAAGAATTTTATAAAAGAAAATTCGATTGGATACCTGATAATTTAAAAAATGAAATCGGGCATTTCAATGTTTTCAGGTTAGAGCCTTTTGTTGGGGACAAGGCTCAACCTGTACCTTATAAACGGCGTGATTTTTATAAAATCATGCTGGTGATTGGAAATAGCAAAGTTCATTATGCTGATAAAGTTGTTGAAGTTAAGAAACAGGCATTATCCTTTTCCAATCCGCAGATACCTTATAAGTGGGAACATCTTGATAACATAAGGAGCGGTTCATTTTGTATATTCAATCAGCATTTTTTTCATCAATATGGTAACCTGAATCAGTATTCAGTTTTCCAGCCCAATGGTACACATATATTTGAGTTGTCGGATGAACAGGTAGAAAAAACAGCTGCCATTTATGAACACATGTTTGAAGAAATCAATTCTGATTACATACATAAATACGATGTTTTACGGAATCTTGTTTTCGAACTGCTGCATTTTGCCTTGAAAATCCAGCCTACAACAAAATTGGATAAGCAACTGATTAACGCTTCTAAAAGGATTTCGATGTTGTTTCTGGAGCTGTTAGAACGTCAATTCCCTGTTGATGACAACCACCAGAGAGTCAACCTGCGGTCAGCCTCTGATTTTGCTGAGCAGCTAAATATTCACGTTAACCATTTGAACAGAGCAGTAAAAGAGACAACGCAAAAAACAACATCTCAGATTATTGCCGGGCGGATTTTGCTGGAGTCAAAAGTTTTGCTAAAGCAGAGTGCCTGGAGTGTATCTGAAATTGCATATGCATTGGGTTTTAATGAAGTAACCCATTTTAATAACTTCTTTAAAAAACATGTCAATCTGAGTCCTTTGAAATTCAGGAATGTTTGAATTTCGTATTTTACTTTCACTTTCTCAGTTAATATACTTATTTACAATTATTAACAATAATATTACGGTGCGCTGCACCTTTAATATCTATGGAAAACATTAATCTACAAATATTATGGTGCTCTGCACCTTTGATATCTTCAGGGACTATTATTTGCCGGATGTTTAGGGCTTTGAATGCTTTGGACCTATTGTAAAGCGGCAGAGCCGCATGATATTTGTAGAATTATATTTGAGAAATAATCCCATAGGTGCAGAGCACCGTAATATCTAATCCCAATTATAAATATCGCTAAAGAATTCAAACAGGTATTCCTCTTTAAACTCAACATTATTCTTTTCCAGCATTTCAAAATATTCTTCTTTGAATGGCTTTCTTTTGTGATGTTCTTCCTGTGATAAAATATATTTTGCCACAGTGTCTATTT
>Ga0326726_10000675_pt1 | contig 31090 bp, 30 predicted proteins | sample MHFenrmetagenome_2_FD_207603 | JGI IMG/M metagenome (GOLD analysis project Ga0326726, IMG submission 207603) | Lab enriched peat soil microbial communities from Michigan Hollow, Ithaca, NY, United States - MHF15MN | ecosystem: Environmental > Terrestrial > Soil > Wetlands > Peat | place: USA...
TTTAAGAAGGAAAAATAATTAAATAAATACAGGATTTGCAAAATCCCTGGTGTACTACCCCAAAATTTGTCACTTTTTTAAAAACAATAGGTTAATTCTCCAGATAAGTAAATGGTAGTATTTAAGCGGCAACTGCATAACTTACCCTGCGCAAAACGCTAATTTTCAATACTTATAAGGCAGTCGGCATTTTCAGGGAGTGTTTGCGACAATGACGCCACCACTGTAAGTGTTGAATTTGAGCGTTTTGAGGGTCATAAATAATGAACCCGACTGGTTTGTCGGGTTCATAATGTGGAGTTGGGTGGAGCGTATAAGACTCAGACCTACCCATCCAGATACGCTATTATTCAACTACTTACATTGGTGTCGAAAATCAATGGTGTAAGAATTTTCTAATTTTTCTCGTCAAAACCACAAAGAACTGACTTGCTAAGCAAAGGTACAAAAATGCTTCCAAACCCGCAATTTATGCCGCCTTTCAGCGGTCAAAGACTTCCGGAAGCCATTATGTTTAAACGAAGAACCTTGTAAACCGGGGATGTGCTCCTTCGTAAACGAAGGATGTTTTTATTGGTTGTCTCACTGATATCGTTAAGTTATTCCTGCTTCCAGTTGCTTCCTGAACGCCTGCCTGTAACATCATTATCGCTATTCACCATTAATTCCCCATTTGTTAAAATTTCCCCAGAAAATTTTCAATAACTTTTTTTTTTCTGGGAAATTTTATCACTCCTGGATATCGGAATCATTTCTACATGCTCCGGATTTTGAAAGTAAAGTTTTATAAACAAAGACGCTTATGCTACACCCCCGGACCTTCTGACGGGGGTATTCCACGGGGGGGTATAAGAATGTATAATGCCGGGGGGGTATGTCGGACAATAAGATTGTACGAAACAATAATATTGGGAATAGATGCTAATAATATCACCAAATGTACATCTGACAATATTTAAGCAAGTCCCTACCTAACTTACTCTGTTACCACTCATGCAAACTATACTCTCTCCTAACTTAATCAACATCATGGTATATCTATATATTGAGTATCAGTATTTATAAATAGAAAGTACACAAATATGACACTACAAGATTTTTTTCCTGCAGATATCACTCTTCTTGGTCTTCGGAACCTTTACTCCTTGGTGGGGAAAGATTCCTTTTTGGTCAATTCAAGCTGCGTTGCCGCTAAAGACAAGATATTGACTAAAGGGAAACATTATATCGTTTTTGACATTCCAATTAAGACCGATAGTAAAATGACTGCGATTGTCCTAATCGACTTATTCTTTTATGCAGGCAATATTCATTTGATTTCAGAGGACATCAATACCCAAAGAGTATCGATTGTCAGCTTTTGCTTAGAATGTCCAGAATCGAATTGTACGAGGTATCTTGTGGATGTCGATTATTTCATCGATAAAATGGATGCCAAAGCAATTCAGGACTATTGTGGGTGTGATAACAAAAAGAAACCCATTGGTGAAAGCAAAACCAAAATTTCTGATGACTTGCTTGAATTCGAGTTCTTATAATAATTCTTTCAATTAATCACCTTTTAAGTAACTCATATTCTGGAGAATCCAGTATCTTTGCAGACTGTTATTCGTAAATGGAGAAGAAGAAATCACCACATGAATTTGAAATAACCGAGTTATTCTTGGTCAAAGCTGGCAATGATTTTAAAAGAACTTTCATAGGTCAAATCAACAGGGAAACTACCAAAGAGGGAAAATCTATTGTCCGAGGTTCTGTAGAGGTCACTGACGGGAAATTATGGTCTCTTGCTGAATCAGACGATGAACTTGGAAAATATCTCGATGACCTGTGTGTAATGAAATTAGATTTGGAACTACATGCTAATAATGGGGTCATAATTAAGAAATTCAACTATGATATCTTTTTAAATTAAGTTCTTTCCCTATTCTGCTCTATGTCACATGGTCAAATCCAATAACTTTCCGTTATAACAAGCAGTAGTTATAATTAGTGGATATTCACTGAACATTTCTAATACTTAAAGTTTCTTTTTTAAAAATTACAGTATCTCCAGAATTAGCAGTTCCAATGTATTTGTCATTCAAGAATATTTTATTCTCGAATTCCTTAATATGAAAGTCCTCAAGTAACCAGTTCACAGTGTCCTTGTAAAAAGAAAGGTTTTTCACTGCCATGTTTTTTGGGAATAGATAAATAATTCCATCGCCAGCTCCTGAGTTGTTTTCCCAATAAAATTTTCTAATGGTTATCTTACCCTTATTTAAAACTACAGTATCTCCCTCAAGTACTTTACCAACATATTGATTGTCTAAAAATATCTTGTACTTGTACTCTTGAATTAAATACTTACCTATTTTATAGTCAGCAGTATCCTTCATATTTGAGATATAAATACTTGACCCTCTTGGAAATTGGTAGACGATTCCTCTTCCATTTGAGGTCACAAATTTGAATTCCTTCGTTTTTTGTGCTTTGCTTTCGGAACATAAAAGAAACAAGCAAACGCTAAGAAAAATAGCGGTTGTAGATAAAATTGAAATCTTTCTCATGGTGTTCGTTTTTAAGTTAAACAAATCAATTACATATTTATAAAGCTGCTCGGAGTTTACTCGCAAAAAGGTAGATACCCCTTTTTTTGATTCACTTTCCGAATAATTATAAACGTTGTAATCGAGTGCAGTAAAAAGCATCTTGATTGTGTAACTTCTTGGTGTAACCACTCCGGATTCAATTCTCTGAAGAGTTCTTACTGTTAGGTTGCATTTACTAACAAGTTCTTCCTGAGTAAGTCCCTTTGATTTACGAAGTTCAACAATCTTTTTGCCTAATTCTGGTTGGTTCATAATTAATCGAAAGCTGAGCAAGATTATGTATAACTTAAAACCTATCCAAGAAAAATAATTGTATTAAACCCGACATTTGAGCGACATTAACCTGACTTACTTATAATTGTTTGATATTGAGTGCCATTTGATAATTTGGCATTATATATTGTCTTTTCAGAAATCCTGGCTTGGGTAAACCTCATTTACAGTTATGTAAAACCTAATGAAATATAAACAAGGAAGTTGGATAGCATTTATTTATTATCTTCAGTAAATTATTTTTTATTTATTTTCTTTAATACAAAATCCATCACTATATCTTTTCCTTTTATTAAATCATCTATACTTGGTTTTACAATATAATCAGGAATTACGCCACGATTATCAACAACTCCACTCGGTCTGATGAATGATTTATATGACACAGTGCAGTTTAGCTTTGTGACTGGAAGTTGAAAACTTAACATATCACCATAGCCAGTTGGTAATCCACCAGTTTCATCACCAACTAAAATGCCGAAATGATAATCCTTGATTATCATTGCAAAGTATGTTGCGCTTGAAAAAGTTGATGGACTTGTTAAAACATATATATTGCCTTTATAACGATATTTTTTACTTTCTACATTATTATTATATGTATCTATAAATATTGTTGTATCCTTTTGATAAGAAGAAAAATAATCAAACTGCTCTCGAATATCTTTAGTAAGTTTAACGCTAATAGTTTTATACCCTTTATAGGGTTTATCTGTCAAATCAGATATAAGTTCATCACAGATACGAGTATCTCCACCACCATTGTTTCGAATATCTATTATTAAATCCTTTGCTCTGGTATCTGATAAATCCTTAAAAACACTATCAATAAAAGGGTTAAACTTGTCATTTTCATGGAAGCTATTAATCTCAAGAAAACCAATAGAACCATTAATAGTCTTATAACTAAAATCTGGCTTTGAGAAGTATTTTTCTATGTAAAAACTATCAATTACTGAATCTGAAATTCCTTTCAGCACAATTTCATATTTTTCCCCTTTCTTATCAACTAATTTAAGACTAAAGTCTTTTGAAGGATAAAAGAATGAAAACTGCGATGCAAAAAATGGTTCAATCTTGGTCAACCGGAATTCTTTCCTTTCACCATTGACATATCTGAGCATTTTATCAATTATTTCCTTCGAAGGAATATTGTTAATTGACTGTATGACTGAGCCTGAATTTATTCCATTAGTGTTAAATATCTTTTTTATAATTATGATTGTATCCTTTATTATCACATCTATTGGAATAATTTTGTTCCCGTTTTCTTTTAGTTTTTTCTCATAACTTGTAACATCATCCCTGTTAGGTGTAACTTCAACATGACCCTGATTTAACCCATTAACAACAGGTGCAATCAAAAACCAGAAGTCGGGAATTGTTATAGAATCCATTAAGTGTGTTTTTATATCACCAATTTGCTTATATATTGAATTCTTGGGGAAATATTTATATAAATCTGGATGTATGTATTCCAATTTCGTAAATAGGGTGTCGATTTCAGATTTTATTTCACCCGGACTGTACTTTCTCTGAGAATATCCATTGATGCAAATCAATATAAATAATATCGATGTAAATTGTCTCAATGGCAGAATTTTTAACATTTCACCTAATTTATTTTTTACTCTATTCCCTTTATATTGAATACTCATCTGGATTACCATAAGTAGATTTAAACAACTTCAGAGGTCCTCATTTTTTTAACTCATATTGTTTTATTAATTCATTTATCTCTGAATAGTGGCTTTTAGCCTGGACATATTCTAAACTCTTTTTTAAAATATCTATGCCTGCCTGAGTTTGATTATTTTTCACTAATAATTCTGCTAACAAAATATTACAGCCAACATCTTGACCTCGATAATCTGAGACTCCTTTCGCATAATCCAATGCCTTTGCAAGTCGCACATTATGCTTATTGGCAAAATCTGCATAATAAAAATATGCCCATTGCTTATCATCCATTGACCATGCTGAAGTCTTATCCATATAATCATCAAACAAGTTCATTCCCTTTTCGATATTATTCTGATAGGAGTATGAATACGCCATAAGTAGTGGCTGATAATGGTCAACAATATCCTTCGTATTATAATATTCTTCAGCTATTTGTTGAGCCTTTGTAATATTCATTTTGTTTTCGAATAAGAACAATGCATATGCTCTCTTATAATACCAGTTGGTTGAATCTGCGGCAATTACTTTCTTATAATAAAAATCAATATTCGTATTATCATTCTTTCGCAGATAATATTTCAAGAGTGACGAATATCCTGCTCCAACATAATCATTTATAAGGGAAGTTTTTCTGTTCAACAAATTAATCATTGGCTGTGGGTTTCTAATCTCTTTATCTTCAATTAATGCATAACAATAGTAAAACTCTCCTTTATTCTTTATGGATGAGTCCTTGACCTGCATTAATTCTTTGGCATATGGCATTATTTTGGAATATTGGTCACGTTGCATATACTCTTGAATCAATTTTTCTTTTAATGGCATATCAGTCGGATTAGAACGTACATCATTTTCCAAACTCATTAATGTCGAAGTACCATCCAAAATACTATTGATTTTATTAATAAATTCCTTTGGATTTTCAGAATATCTTGAATCATATCCAGTTATTCTGTCGATTTCTTTACCATCCGGTTGTGCAATGATGATTTGCGGATAAGATAAAACCTCGTATTTTTTACCAAGTTCTGTACCCTCTCCTTTTTCTGCATCGATACTCAGAGCAATGAATTTTCCTTTAATGAAAGTCTTTATTTCCGGTTTACTAAATACGAATTTGTCATAGGCTTTACATGAACCACACCAAACTGTATAAAAGTCAATTAGCAAATATTTATTCCCTTGTTTTGCTTGTGAGATTGCCTTGGCAAATGTTTCATTTTTAAAGGGTTTATCATCCTGAGAATAAATCTTTCCGGCAATTAATAAAATGAAACCCAGTAAAATCGTAATATTTTTCATATAGTGATTTTTTGCTTTTACACAATCTGCTGTCTATATCAAATGTACGAAATTGATTGCATATTTATCAAAATAGAAGAGGCAGTCCTATTGATTGTCTCGCTGCATTTCACCCTTGTGCTAAGGGAATTGAAGGACTGCCTCTGGGTCATCCGACCTATGTAAGAAAAAAGGCGACACATGATGTGAAAGTCAATGTCTGCAATACATGTCCTGAGTCGGGCAAGTGTGAAAGGAATCTGTCGCCTTTTATGAATAAGTCAAAAAACACATTTCTAAGTGCAGTCCCGTGAAAACCATAATATCTGTCCAGTGAATCAATAGCACATTGAGAAACTGCAAGAAACACAGCTAATTTAAATAAATATTAAATAAGATTCAATATTTAATGGAGATTTTTAACTCTCATAGCATTTGAAAAGCACTTGGACTTTTTGTGAAAGCATGCAGTTAGAGTGGTCAAATATTTTATCATTCCGATTAATACCTTTAAAATATGATATTATTTTGTTTTATATACAATATAATTCTTGGGTTTAAACCAGTTTTCTGAAATCCTATTATTATCACTCTTTGGTTTGGGATTAGCCTCATTAACTTTAAATGTTGTTGGGAGATTCACTGCATGTCCAAATATCAAAGCATGTTGAGTCGGGATTGAGGGTAATCTCTTCAATATAGTTTCTGAAATATGTGGTGTAATTTGCTTAATATGCATTAGGTCTTCTGGATTTTGGATTCTATGAACAATGAAGTTACTGCATTGTGATAATACAGTTTTTGAAAGTTCACTTGGTCGTTGAGAAGAAATTAATAAAAGCATTCCGAACTTTCTCCCTTCTTTAGCAATCAACTCAAAAATCCTATTTGCTTTCAGGAAGGTTCTCTGTGGGTCATTGCCGATATAGCGGTGCGCCTCTTCCAGAACCAGATTTACCGGGTATGAGTTTCTTGGTTCAATTTCTTTTATTTTTTCATAAATAATTCTGGATAGAACACACGAAACTACTTCAACAACTTCATCCTCAACAGAATGTAAATCAAAAAGAATAATTTGATGTCTTTTTTTTACTTCCTTTTTTATTTTCAGAAGTCCAACTGCTTTTCTTTTGTAGTGCTCAATATCAATATCTTCTCCATTCAGAAAGTCTAAATCTGCTCTTTCAACAATTGACTTTGCTCTTGTAAGTAGCGATGAACAGTAATCCCTAATTTGTTTGTTTCCAAAGGATTCCTCATAAAGTATTGCAATATCCAAAAAAGTGTAAAGGTTTTTTAAGTCGAATCTAACTACATCCAAATTGGGTATTTCAAAATCTTCTTGAATCGAATTATTTAATGATTCAATAAATGCCTGTTCAGATTCATCATTACTAAAATTTCCATATTTAAAATTGAAACCATTATCGCTTAATAAGGTTTTTGATAATTCTCCTTCAGCATAATTTTGAAGAAGTGCATTAATTCTATGTCCTGTAGAGACCGGAGATTCTGAAGCTGTCCATATGCTCACGCAACATTTAGCAACTATGTGGTTTTTTAAAGTTATCATGTCTTTTCCGCCACATTCGAGCAGAGCAGCTATACTTAGTGCATTACGTAGAACGGGTTGTTGTGTTTTCTCGCTTGCCTGTAAAAGCAAACACCACTCCTCAAAATTGAGAAACCAATGGGGAAGTGTGAACAATTCTGAAGATTTCGTTATTGAATCTTTGTCGAGTGTAAAGCATAAAATTGAAATATCTTCATTTTTGTTTGCAATTTTTGCAAAGGCTTGTTGATATTCTCCATTTACATCAAAAAAAATGAAAGTGCTGCCTGTGGCACTATATGTTTTTAACTTGCAAAGTCCTTGAATCATGGAACAAATTGTGCATGATTTGCCACTCCCGGTGTTTCCCAAAATTGCTGCATGGTGTCCGAAAAACTTATCAATGTCAACCTTAACATCATAGTCTGGAAATATCGTAGACTTCCCAATAGAAAGAGCAGTATATCGAAAGTTTTTACAATCGCAATTGCCTATATTATGTTCTTGAGGTTTCACACAAACCCTTACACTAATATTTTTCACGTTGAAAATTGCATCCAATTCTGCTTCTTTTATATATAGTGTGTCTGTGTATAAAGCTGGATATACGCTTACGCCAAAGTCAAAATCATAACTACTTGGCTCATTTTCTTTAGGTTTCAATGTTCCTATAGGCAATACATCTAAGAACTTTTCTGATTTTACTTTGCTTAGAAATTGTTCCGTTGGATTAGTATATGGGATATTTAAATCTTTCTCTCTTACACCTGATATTTCTGAAACAATATAATAATTCTGGTAAGGTAGAATAACATAACTGTTTAATTGGGCGAAATAGTGGATGTCATCAAACCCACTTATGTTGAAATTATCAATACCGCTTAACAATTCTATTGTAAATCGGTCTGAATTGATAGCTACTACTTTGCCAATAACACGTTGTTTATCTTCTTTATTCATTCTTCACCTAAAAGTTTTCTAACTGCATTTTCAATTTTTTTATCAATTTCATCATTACTTAAATCAGGCAATATTCTTTCAACGAACCCTTTGAAATAATGTAATTTATTTTTGTCTTCTAAGTCGCCACCAATTATCCATATTCGTGGGTCGTCAAGTGATTTAAGTTTCCTAATTTCATTACATACATTATGGTCACCCAGAACAATTAGACGAAATGAAGGGATTGTAAATGCTTGATAGATTAAATTGTTTATATGCTCATCATTAAAACTGTATCCAATCGTAATTAATACATTATTGTTCTGCATCAGTTTCTTTTGAAACTCCCGAAACAAATCAGAATATGGACTACCCATGCTCTGGTTTTGCTTTAATGGAGTTGGGTGAATCAAAATCACCTTTTGTTTTACTAAGTTAGCATAACTCGTTTCTTGGATTTCTTTTACTCTGAATAATTTAGAATCTTCTTCGTCTTGAATCCAGTTTATTGAGCCATGAACCTTGTAGAGATAAATAAAATTGTCTATTACGCTCCACTTGCTTTGCGATAAATCCATTCTTTCTGCCAAAGCATAATTGAAAATTGTTGGATTAAAATATTTCATTATGCCACCTGAAAATCCATTCACATAGTGAATTCCCAACTTATCCAATGCAATTTCAGAATATAAATCATAGTTTGTAGTGAAAATGTTTGGCTTAGGAAGATTGCTATTCCTATAGAGAAGTTTGCGATAAAAAGATTTGTACAGTTCAATCAAATCTTTGTCCGATTTATTTTCTCTGTTTGACTCATTCAAACATTTACTTAAAAGAAAATTTCTTGCATGTTTTATTATCCGGAAAACTATAATGGGTTCTTTCTCGATTTTTGTTTCATCAATTCCACCATCTTGATTTTTTGGAACTTGTCCTGTTGTCTCGTAGAAGAAAAATAAGCTATGAAGTGTCCCTAAGAAATTTTCAAGGTTATTTTTAAATCCTACAGATTCAATGTCTAAATTCAATTTATCTTTTAACCATTTTTTGTCTTCTTCTAAAAGTACCTTTGTATAAAACTCTTTTGCCATAGGAATCATTGTTGGTACTCCGACATCAATCCAAACTTTTTCTGTACCAGAACTGCTTGTCTCTTTCATTAATGATGAACAACCACATCCTAAAAGAAACGAAAGATTCTTCCCGTCCAAGACTTTACTGAAAGACTCCTGAATTTTTTTCAAAATATCAGATTCCTTAGCTTCAATGTCTTCTCCATTCTTTTTACCCAAAACTTCTTCTAATCCTTTGTAGAAATATATTTTGATACTTTTTTTGGTTCTTTCCATCTTGTTTTTTCCTTAAAAATCAAGTTTTTATTAATTTAATACTGTGGTCAATGTAGACGTTAAATATTGAAGTGTTTTTCGAATAGATTAATTACCACTTATCCCTATCTGGAGATTTACTCCTTATGTTTTCTGTTAAATTTCTCATACGATGAAAAACCGGGTTAAAAAAGTTATACAGAGTGAAAATCATTGGATTTTATTGCTTTTACCAAATTTACAAATTATTATAGTAATTCATCAAATGTTGACTTTATTCTATGTTTTAAAGTCCATAAATGTCTGTATTTCATAAATAAAGTCCTTTAGTCTCTATCAAATCTCAAATAATTCTCTCTTTTAATTGTCTTGCCAATAGTGTATGCAGTAGATTCCACAATTAACCAAATAAACGGACGATTATTTGATATCTTTATTACAGGGGAGGATATGGTACTTTTCTAGCACTAAAGTCGACCAATAATTATTTGTGGGAGGATTATATTAGATAAGCAAAAAGAATACAGATTATTTATTCTATTTTTAGGTTATCGACTTTAACCTTTATCATGATAAATCTTTGAGAAATGTATAAAAGTAAAATGATTTATAAATGTATGAATCTGTATTAATTAATTTATCCCAATTAATATGATTAATAAGGCAGTAATTAAGACAATAACAATCATAAGCATATTTGGTGGAATTGCCTCAATATTAGGTCTAATAGGTTCCATAATAACAGCGAAAAGCATTGCATGGTATGAAATACTTGGTTTTGCAATTTGTTTACTTTTATCAATTTTCGTCCTTTTAGTGCCTGAAAACATATTTGAAAAAAATATAAAATCAAAAATCAGAGTTTACGACCCAGATGCTACTCCAATTGTTGGTGACCAGATGGGCAAGTTTACTATATATGATACAACTTCTCTTGAAATTGAATTCGAAATTCCATTTACTGAGATACCATCCGTCCAAATAATTAATTTCGAAGGGCACGCAAGGGATTTGATACCTACTGTTAGTAATGTAACTATTTATAAAGCGACTGTGTCTCGAAAAGACTCCACTCCTTGGGGTAAAAAATTTAAATGGGTTGCTCGTGGAAAAATAATAATGCCCAAATCACTTTGATTTCTATCTAAAAATCTATTCAGAATATTTGATTGGTCAATCAGTAGAATATTTATCTATATATAAACTAACATCTTTGTAAATTCCATTTAGACTATCTAATTTTTGTCGTTTTCTGGCTTCCCGAAGAATATAACCGGATTTCTTACGCTTCTTTGTGTCCTTGCTTCCATTAGGTCTACCTGCTTTTTTCCCCTGCAACTTTGCTCTTCGGAGTCCTTCAATTGTTCTCTCCCGGATAAGTTCTCGCTCGAACTCAGCAAATGCACTGAGAATCTGGAAGTGTAATTTGCCGGAAGCTGTACTGAAGTCCAGGTTGTCAGAAATACTTATAAAGCCAATGCCCTTATCTAAGAGTTCCTTGGTGTCAAGTATCAATTCAGTTGATGACCTTGCCCAACGGTCTAATTTATAGACAACTACAGCATCATACTTGTTTTGGCGAAGTTTCGCCAGGAGTGCCTGTTTGACAGGTCGGGTTTTTCGGGTACTTTCGACTTCTTCAAACATATCATAAGTACAGTTATTTTGCTTTGCATAATTGACAAGTCTGATTCTTTGATTCTCAACTGTCTGTTCACTCGTTGATACACGAATGTAAAGTGCTATGTTCTGCATATTTTATAAATTAATTGTGACAAAAGGGATAATAACTATAGTCCTCATCGTAGAAATTGAACCATGAGGGAAGTACAACCACGCTCACTCCAACAATCTTATTGTCTTCGGTGAATAAAAGAATCAGATTATTCGTCATCTTCTCATGGTCGATGCAGATATTCTGCTGAATAATTCTTATTCTATCTTTCATAGTTGTGCCCTTTTCTGTGGGCAAAGGTAATAAACATTTCAATATCCTGCACACAGATAAGGGCAAAATATTTATCTTTAACGAAAATATGTTCGATGAAAAAACCCAAGGAATTGTCCGTTGAGCAACAAGCACTGTTAACCGAGATTGGGAAACGGGTGAAGGACTTAAGGACTGCAAAGAACATGAGCTATGAAAATATGGCTGAAGCTATAGGCGTTGCCAGAAATACCTATAACCTTCTCGAACTCGGAAAAATCAACTTCCAATTTTGCACATTGCAGCAAATTTTGAAATATCATAATAAAACAATCTCCAACTTCTTTAAATCCCTTAAAACCTAATTCTCATATTTTTGTAATTTATGAGCGATTATGTGTGTGATAATGTTCATGCCGGGACACAAATTGGTCAATAATCAACGAAATCCATAAGAATTACTGTAATTCCAGTCAATTATAACCCAATCTTTATCTGTTTTAAGACAATTATATCACCAATTTTAGCAGCTATCGGACTTTTAATACCTGTTTTAGTACACTTAGGTTCATAAATTATTATGATTTGTGAGTATTTATAGAATATATTATCAAATCATGCCAGAGAGACAGATTACCCAACGCCAGTTGGAGAGACTAAATGAAATTAAAACATTAATTCATACCTGGAGAACCAATGAAGGACTCAGTCAAAATGAGTTTGCAGATTTAGCAGATACTCATTCCAATACAATCTATAATATTGAACGGAATCATTCAATAAATTCAATACATTCAATAAATGTCCTGACTCTTTTCAATTGCATCGATGCTATGGACATGTCCTTATCTGAGTTTTTTGCAGAGATAGAGTAAAGAACCTGCTGTATGCTAATAGGAAATATATTTTTTAAAAATACCTATGTTACTATTCTTATTCAATCCAAGACAAATTTCTTAACTTTAAACCTCAACAAAGAATCCGAATTATATGTCAACAGGAAGCATTAAGAATCTTGCAGCATATTTCGACTATTCGACTATCCTGACTAAAATACTAAACGATAAACGGCTTTCTTCCTCAGCAAAAGGCAGCAAAGAGAATTGATAATGTTGCTCTTAACAAAGTTCTGTGGACTAAAACTTATTGACCAGGCAATAAACCTGTTTAATAGTTGGATATTGCATATATTAAGTGCTAAAATAGAAATGCAATTACAGATGTTCCGGACGGGGTGGGAAGCAAGTTGGCAGTTCTGCCATGAATCCCAAATTGGATGTGATAATAATATAATTTATCAATTTCAATTGGATATTTAGTTAAGTTAAATGAAATTCATTTGCTCAAATTAATAAGTAGTTAGGAAAGATTAAAAAATAGTTTTGTCAATTCTTCCTCCCTTAATTTGGATTGTATAATGATTTCCTCAGCCAAATTGTTTTTAACATTCTCAAACAATTGGAGTGATAATGCAGAATTACAAGAAAACAATAATCCTCCCAAATATTTCAAATTAAAGTCCAAATTATCTTTAACTTCTTTCCATTGGGGTTTATCTTGAAGTTTATAAGAAAGTACTATCGTGGCAATATAAGCGTCACTAAATTTTGAATACATACTTGGTTCACAATTGGTCGCTTTTAAATCATCAATTAATTTTGGGGAATGATTAATTAAAAACTCAATTGAATTGGTTATATGATTTTCATTTTTATAGCGGAGTTCTTCCGGCTTAGCAGTATCATTTTTAGAACCAGATTTTGGGGTTAACCTTTCAATTTCAATCTTATCAATAATACTATTCCCATTAACTTCAATATTATCTTTATTTATATAGTTATCACTTTTAGTCATGTCCCAATTAGTATTATTGGTATTAGTATTATAAGATGACTTTATTTCGCTTAAACTCTCATCAATTGAGGCTGTGGTTAAGTTTGGTTGTGAAGTATGTATTACTTCAGTTGGTGAAGTATTTCTGACTTCGCTACCTGAATCAGGTGGAGTATAATTAGCTTCATGTGAAGTATGTTTTACTTCACTTAAAGGTTTACTTGAGACAGGATTTCCCTTGGGGTTTTTATGATATGATTTAGTCTTCTCAATTGATTTCTTAATCTTATTTATTTTCATATCGGACAAATCGACAAGAAGATTTAATGAATAACCCTGTTGGCATTTAATCAGTATTCTCTTTTCTTCAAGAGAAGAAAAGACTTTATCAATATTCTTCTTGTGCGTACTGAATTTCTCAGCAATTGTGTTTCTATTATAATTGAAATCATTGTCTTTTTGATAAACATACAATACTAACTTGAGTTCGTTATAGGTGAGGTAATTCATAAGGTCTGTAACCAGTCTGTTTGGTACCATAGTAAAAGAGTTCCTAACCTTTTCCTTAGAAATATTAAAATCAAATTTTTTTGTTTTCATAATATTAGTTTTGTTTCAAATCATCATTGGTGGTATGTGTACCATCCCATTCAAAGTATTCTGATATTGGCACATTTTGGGTAATATTAATTAGGTTTTGACTTTTTTCCCAATTTAATTTTTTGGCTTCTTCATCAATTTCAGCATGGAAGTCCTTATTCCATTTGTACCAATCCTTGTTTGTAACCGTTTTTAGTTTCATAATTCATCAATGTATTTTTGTTCCAATGCTTTCTGCTCACCAACAGTGATTCGTTTCACATCAGGTACTGGAACAATAGGTTTGTATAAAGTTTTTATTTTTGGTTCAGGTAAATTAGTTGGTGTGGTGACATATCCCATAAAAACGATGTCCTTACCTGTTTTAAGAGCATCAATCAATTTACTGGCACTTTTTTTGGTAATATGGTTGCAAATCACTTTGTTACCAATCATAAAATACTTCTGAAATTCATCCGCCATTCCTCTTCTTGCCATTAGTGAGTGAATGAAATCAACCTGTTTTCTTGAGGGTGCATAAATTTTGTCATGATAACCTCTTAGTCGTGTCATTTCAATTTTAATTGTTTCCATATTTTTAAGTTTAAGTTTTTACCAATCTTTCGTAAAAGCCAATGCCATCAGTTTCACCAACTGGGAGCACCCATAGGTGATATTGATTTGCACAATCAACAATTCTTGACTTAGCCATGTACAATTCAATAGCTTCCCTATCCTCCCCATAGACATCATTTTTAATCTGCTTAGATGTTGCCAGTTATGAATTTGTACTGAGCCATTTCTTCTGATTGAGAGCCAGGTAACCTTTGCTTTATCGTTTCTCGTAATGTATGTGTATAGATTGTTGGCATTAATGTCAAAAGTTCCTGTTCCGGTGTCATCATTTTCTGTGCGAATAAACTTCATAGCTTGCCAATCCCTGACATACCATTTATTATTGCACATTTCACGATGCATTTTTTGTCTTTGCTTGCTACCTATTTTCTCCATATTAATACTATTGAATTAAATTTTACAACCATTTTGACATTGCCATGCACCCCTATAAAAGCGACCATTGCTTCTTGATTTAATTGAAGCCAAATGAATTGCACCACATACCTTACATTTCATTTCTCCAGTATATTCATTAATCAGTTCCATAGGTTGTTTTGATATGTAATACCTATGATTACTCGTTCTTTTACTCATAATTTGAGAATTCTCTCGTAGGTTAAATCTTTTCATGTTTTTAATTTTTTATATTATTTTCCTACTCTATAAGGTTTTCGGAATCCCCTGTTTGTGAAATTTGTCTAAAGTTTTATGTTTGCTTACTCTGTTAAAAAAGACATCAACTTTCTTTATTTAATTAAAATTTTGGTCTGATAAGTGTAATTTTTCAATCCTTTTCAACGGTGGTATAGTATTATCCTTTAGCAACTGCCATAGCATACTGTATGGATATTCCAATTTTCTTGATGCTTCAGCAATTGATGGATATATCCTGCCAGTATCAGTGTCCATTACATTGATACCATTACGAATTTTATACTTATGGTGATTAATATTTAATGGAATTACTTTTTTATCACGTTTCCTGCGGGTCCGTACTTCACCATTACTGACATTTCCATGGGTTCTCAAATCCTCATATAGGATAAAAGGATTTAGGGCATAATAACCGATGTATGCACCATATATCTTTAAAACAGCAATGCCAGATGCCAAAAATGTTGTAGAATAAGAGGTCCCACATGCGCTTGCACCTTGTTCAAATATTCTCTTATCCATCTTAATGCTGTAAAATAAAGGATGTTTGCCCCTCTGTTTAATCTGTGTGGTAAAAGACAATTCAAAACTTTTGCCATTTGAAGCTAATCGCCATACAGATGTAACATCATTATTGCTCATCCAAAATTCATTTGCTTTCTTTCTATGCACACCAATACAGTTAAACTGCATCAGTTTCCCCCACAATTCTTCCTGCTGCTTATCAAACTGCTCCTGGATTTCTGCATTCACTTCACCTTTGACAATCAACCATTGCGATAGTTGTTCTGTAGGCACCAATATCAAATCACACCTATTATATAGTGCTTCGATGGTTAATTTAACCCTGTCTTTTCCCAAAAAACTAAATTTTGCCATAGTCGTAATTATTAGTTAGTACTAAATAAATTCACTTTCAAACCTCTGTAAAATGAATGATGCAATGCAAAATTCAAAATCTGCCAGGTACGGAATTAAACCCCAATATTCTTTTGTAGTCGGAAATAATTCTGTCAGCAAACAAGGATAATCATGATATTTTCTTGGTGCTATCGCTTCCTTTTTCCCATCAACATAACCAGCTGGCAGTATATAATTTATACTTATTAATACTCCATTTTTACGTATCTCAAATAATGGTACTTTGGTGTTACCAATCGGCATAAGAACAAAACCAGTTCTGGTAAATGTTACTTCATTATCGTTGAACACATGAGCATCAACCAGTTTTTCATCTGGTGCAAAGCCAAATTCTTCTTCTTCCATCATTAGTTCAATTTTATCTAAAACCACATTATCATTCACTAAATCTTTTAATAATGAATCTCCAGTATCACAAGTCAGGTGTTCGATTTTTAATTTTTCGTTTTTCATATTTTTCGTATTAGATTGTTGCCCTACTCTATTCAGTTTTCGGCATCCCTGTTTATTATATTGGTGTTTTAAGTTTCTCTTTATTTTCAATTAGAAATTGATTTATCCCAACCGACTAAAACTCTTTCATATGGAAGTGCAGCTTTGTATTGGGTGTAAGTTGCCTGCCACAAGAAGTGAACTAAAACATAGTCTTGGGTTTTTGATTCATTTAAAATTCGAAAGGAAGATTTTTTAATACGCTTTTCTATAAACCTAAAGCCACGGTCATATGGTGTATAATCAGATTTTATATATACCTCTATATATCCTCTTTTTCCCCTATTAGCTTCCCAGAATGCAACTAGTTCTGGCTTGTATCTGTTTATAAAGTCGACTTCTTTATATATCCTTTCTTCATAAACCAATTCTGGTTCCTCTTCATCAACTTTGCCGTTACAGTTCAGACAGATAGCAACAAACTTCTCAATTGGAGTAACCCAATCCCATTTGACCCATTGGTTATCTACAAACATTTCAATTTCTTTCCAATATTTAAAGGGAATCGGATTGAATGAGCATAACCATTTATCTACCGGGCATCCTATGCTTCTGGAATGTTTATCGAGGGCATAATACCATCTTTCTGAGATTCCGCTTACATATTTATATTTTGCCCAGGAAATAACTGGGAGGGACTCGCTTATTTGAATTCTGCACATTCCAACTTCCTTTTTCATATAATCATCGCTAACGGTAACTGACTCTACCTCATCAGACGAATAGATTTTCCCTGGTTCTAATTCTTCATGGTTAATGATTTTACCAATGTTGCAAGCTGATTCCCAAATGGGACTTTTTGTTAACCATACTGCTGGTATTTCCTTTTTGTCCAAAAAAACAGTTGAAGTTTTAATGATACCAACTTTTACTATACTTGGAAGAAGGCATCCTTTGGTGTAATGATAATAACTCATAGTTTTACGTTTTAAATTGCTTATAATTCTTAAATATTTTACCTGCTTTATTTCAATTGGCTCAGGCTTTACCAACTTTTATCTATTTGCAGCTCCCTATGGAGCAATAGTATTCCTTCATTCTTTCTCAAGCGGACATACTTTTGGCACTTCACAAACTATGTATGCTTGTAACTATCTGGATATGTGCTTGATAATATGATGACGGAAGATTATCCGTATTTGCGACCTCTTTTGTACTTTTTGCTTTCCATATCTTTTAAATTTTTAAATTATTTTCATTCATTATTAATTTTCAAACTCACATGTTATTTAACTCTACTCTTCAAAATCTTCACTTATAAGCATAAAAAAAACCAAAACATAAATCGAAAAAAATACATCTTGATATTGATAGATGGTGTGTGAATCACCTATCAAGATGTTTTCATTTCTTTTGTGTGTTTTGGTTACGCAATACCTGTGACTTTGTCTATGTCACAGAAACCTACTCTTGTTTTTCAATTCTATTAATTGCCCTTTAGTCAATCAACAACCGTTATACGTAATAAGATTCATAAATGTTACAGAAAATGCCAATTATTTTACATATAAAGTAAAATAATTCTCATGATAACTATGTATATATGTGATATACAGTCGAATATAGTTATTAATTAATTCATTTAGAATTATAAACATGCGTTATACAGCATATAAACAGTGTATTATAAAGGATATAATAGAGCAAAACGGATGTATTAAGTAATTTAATTCGATTAATATGTAACATAATTTGATTATATTTGCATTATGCTTATTTTATAAATCAATAATAAGTAATTAAATACACATACAATGAATAATGAACTTAATCAGAATCTCAGTAAAATAATTCGAGTTCTTGAAGGTAGGGGAATGAAGTCGACCAAAATTGCACATGCAATAGGCTATACAACTACCACCCAGTTGTACAACTCAATTGAGGGCAAAAGTTTAATATCTACCAAAGCAGTAATGGGGTTGATTAAAAACCTAAATGTAAATCCGGTATTTCTGTTTTTGGGCAAAGGAGATATGTTCTTAGAAGATGAATCAGAAATAGAAACGTTGAGAAGAGAAAACCGGGAATGGATTCAGAGACATAATGAAGTGGTTAAGGCTGTGATGGCATTATATGAAATCAATAAAAAACTGGAGAAAAGAAATGCTGACCTCATTGACCTTTCAAGTGCTGCTATTAAATACCATAAAGGACAAAACCAAGAAGAACAAGTAACGGAAGAAAATGACCAGGCAGACGTTTTATCCAATATAAGGGAAATTGAAAAACAGTATTCAGAATATCGTATAAAGGAATCACATCCTAACGTAAAAGAATCAGAAACTCCGTTGAAACAAGATGAGAAGTAGTTTTTTTAGACTGATTTGAAATGAGGATAAATTACTTAGTCACTTCATATTTCGGAAAAAAGAAGCATAAATCTTACCATTTCAAATAAGGACTATTCAATAGCACTGAAAGGCGTACAAATCTTTTAAAAGCCATCTTGACCTATCATTGGACGGATTTTAAGAAACAATGAAAAGTTCTTAAAAGCAATGCAAAGGTTTCCGGATGGCTAAAAATAACGCAGAAACGCATTACATTATATATTGATATGAGTTACCGGAACAACACAGTATATGTAGGACTTGTACTCTCTGCACATGCTATATCTCAAAGAACTTTACTAAATTTACCATTACCTACCAACACTGCAGTAGTTAAACATCATAAAAAATGGAAAAAGAAGCAAATACAGTCAGGTGCCCGGAATGTGGAGCAGAAATCAACGTAAGTGATATTCTTTTTCATCAGGTGCAAGAAACATTAAAGAAGGACTTTGATGCGAAGAATGCCCAAAAGGAAATTGATTACAAGAAAAAATTACAGGACCTGCAGAATGAAAAGCAACAGCTTGAGAAAGAGAAAGAAACTGCTCAACAACAAGTGGATGCTGCTGTAAAAGCTAAAGTTAGTACCGAGAAGACCAAACTTGAGAAAGCCATACGTCTACAAATTGACGAAGAAAAATCAGGACAGGTCACATTACTTGAAGCTGAATTGAAACTTAAATCGGAACAGGTAAAAGAATTAAATAAAACTAAAGCTGAGAACGCAAGATTGCAAAGGGAGAAAGACGAACTACGAGGAACTATTGAAGCTGAAGAAGCTGAAAAGTTTAACAAGCAATTAACCCAAGAGAAAGAAAAAATTAAATCAGCAGAAACTGAGAAGAGCAAAACCGAACTGCAAAAACGAGATAAACTTATTGACGATTTAAACACCAGGCTTGCTGATGCACAAACCAAACTTGAACAAGGGTCAAACAAGTTAAGCGGCGAAGTAAAAGAAATTGAATTACGGGATTTTCTAAAACTCACCTTTCCAATTGATGAAGTTAAAGACGTTCCGTCTGGTATAACTGGAGCAGATGTATTTCAGATAGTAAAAAATAACTTAGGACAACATAGTGGGGTAATTTTATACGAGAGAAAGCAAACACAGACATTTGGGAAGGACTGGATTTCTAAGCTGAAAGAAGACGGCAGACGGGTTAAAGCAGATATTTGCGTAATCGTAACACGAACTATGCCAAAAGAAAATAGTGAAACACACTTTAACGATGGTGTCTGGGTATGCACCTTTGATGACATCAAAATTATCACAACCCTCTTAAGAGACGGTCTTATTAAACAGTACTCAGCACTTGCTTCGCAGTCGGGTAAGGGAACAAAGGCGGAAATGCTTTATGACTACTTGCGAAGCAACGATTTTCAAAACCACATTGTGGGCATCCTTGACGCATTCAAGAAAATGGACAAAGCACTTAGTAAAGACAAAGAAGATAGCTTAAAGAAATTTGCAGAACGTGATGCCCATATTTTTCAGGCAAAGCAGAGTATCATAAGTTTTTGGGGACGTGTAGATGGGATTGCAACCGATTCTTTAAATCAGGAAATGAAAATCCTTGAGAACTCAACCCTGAAACAGATTGAATGACAATTCTATTTTAGAAAATCTTAAGAAGTCCGAGATTTTAATATTAACCATTTAGTTTCAACGACATAAATCGGTAGAATTTCCAAACCGTTATTGACTGGCTTTACTTTTACCCTGCCATCATCCGATTCTTCAATCAAGATATAATCAAATTCCTTTTCTCCATCTTCATATTCAGGGAGGAATCTTACTAAGTCGTTTTTATTAAATGTGACCATATTTGACAGATGGATTTCAATAAACTAAAATAAACCTTTAAACCAAAGATAGCTATCTTAAAAAATGTCTTCATTGGTTTATTAAGCCAATTTATAGTGCTTTACGTCAACCTCATACTTTTTATTTTGATTACCTTTATGGTATGACTGATGTGCACGATAAAGAAACGAGAAGCTACAACATGAGCCAAATTAAGAGCAAGGACACAAAACCTGAACTTTTGGTTAGGAGGTTACTATTTGCAAATGGGTTGAGATTCAAACTACATGACAAAAAATTGCCTGGCAAACCGGACATAGTGTTACCAAAATATAAATCTGTAGTATTTGTTCATGGTTGTTTTTGGCATGGGCATGATAACTGTGAATACTATGTTATACCTAAAACCCGGACAGACTGGTGGTTAAATAAGATAAACAATAATAAGAAGCGTGACGAAGAAAACTATTCGAAATTAAAGACCGAAGGCTGGAATGTTTTCTCGATATTTGAGTGTGAGTTAATGAGTGGCAAACAAATAATTACACTGACAAGACTATTAGAAAATCTGAAAATGATTCCATCGACTATTAATGAATGAACAATTTAAGATATATTGACCTGTTTGCTGGTGCTGGGGGACTTTCAGAAGGATTTATTCGTGAAGGATTTGTTCCGGTTACCCATCTTGAAATGGGGAAAGATGCTTGTGACACTTTGAGAACAAGATTGTCATATCATCATTTAAGACAGACAAAAAACTTAAATCCATACTACTCTTATCTTAAAAAAGAAATCTCAAGGAATGAACTCTGGGATATGATTCCTCGTGAAATAATTCAATCTGTATTACATGAAGAAATTACCAGTCAAACTATTGGCAATATCTTCCAACAGATTGATGAACGACTTGATTCAAAGAATGTTAAATTAATAATTGGTGGACCACCTTGCCAAGCGTATTCATTAATAGGAAGAAGTCGTGACCCAAACCGGATGAATGGAGATAAACGAAATTATTTGTTTCGTTTCTATGGTGAGTTCCTAAGTCGATACAAGCCTCAATATTTTGTTTTCGAAAATGTCTTAGGATTGCTATCTGCTGGGACACAGATGTATCTCAATGAAATGATTCAACTTTTTGAATCAATCGGATATACTACCACACTTCAGGTATTGAACGCTGAAGAATATGGTGTATTGCAAAGAAGACGAAGGGTTATTATTATAGGTCGAAGAGGAAAGAACAAATTTCCTTTCCCAAAAATTGAAACAATTGAGAACAATTGGCAGATTGAAAAGGATTTATTTTCCGATTTACCTAAACTAAAACCCGGAGAGGAATTGAATATTGCTGAATATACAAAACCAATTAATGATTACCAGAGACAAACAGGAATACGAAATGGTATTGACTTTATAACTCAGCATATAGCACGTCCTCATAACGAACGAGATTTGGAGATTTACTCTATCGCAATCAATAAGTGGTTAAACGGAAAGAATCGGTTACGATATGATGAACTCCCTAAAAGATTACAGACACATAATAATACTCATGCTTTTCTCGACCGTTTCAAAGTTATAAACCCGGAAGGGCATTCACATACCGTAGTCGCACATATTGCCAAAGATGGGCACTATTACATTTATCCTGACCTTAACCAGGTTCGTTCTATCTCAGTTCGTGAAGCCGCAAGAATTCAGTCATTCCCTGATAGCTATTTTTTTGAGGGTGGAAGAACTGCAGCATTTAAGCAAATTGGGAATGCTGTTCCACCTTTAATGGCATCTGCTTTAGCAAAAACGATATATAAACTGTTAAATGGAGAATAACCATAAACTTGGATTATATGTTTCCTACTACCTTTCAAGATTTGATAATGAAGCGTATTTAAACCTTGGTTTTGGTAATCAGGAAGAAACACATATTAAAGTAGGGGAAATTCTTTCAGTAAAACCGAATACTATAAAGAATTGGAGAGACGAATTTGACCCTTTGTTCGGACATCGTGCAGGTTGGTATCAAAGACCTATGAATCCAAGCAGAATAAAAGTTGCACAAGCGCTTGAAAATCTTGACGAATTACAGATAAGAAGCATTGTAGAAGATATCCTCAGTGGAAGAATTCAGGAAGACCCATATGTGGAAAAACAATTACTGATTATTGCATCTGATGGAAGAAGCGAAAAATCAATTCATAAATTTGTTTTAAGAGTTCCAACAGGGAAATCTGCTGAAGAGTTCTTTATTAAATATTTTACAGAGAACCTAAAACCCGTTCAAGGCATATTGATTGATTGCAGGGATTTAGGTGTCGGTTATGATTTCAGAATTGAAAACAATGGCAAGAAATATTTTGTAGAAGTGAAAGGGATATCAGATATTTTTGGAGGTATCCTCTTAACAGATAAAGAATGGACAACTGCAAAAGATGAAGGTTCTAATTACTTTCTTTGTGTCATATCAAATCTAAGTAACCTACCTAAAATTGTTTTCATTCAGAATCCTTATAATAGCCTAAATCCAAAGAAAAATATTTACACTACTATTCAGATAAATTGGAGTGTTACAGAGAATCAACTCACTGAATTAAATGATTGACTATTCTCAATATAAAAAAGCACAAGCCGAACCGGAAGCAAGTTCGATGATAGAAACTTTCCGGGCGATAGGTTACTCAGTTGAATCAGCTATTGCAGATTTAATTGATAATTCTATATCAGCAGGTGCCAAAAACATCTGGGTTGATTACGAGTGGAAAGGGGAAGATACTTTGATTTCAGTTACTGATGATGGAGGAGGGATGAGTAATGATGAACTCATCAACGCTATGAGACCAGGTAGCAAAAATCCCATGGACGTTCGTGAAGCAAAAGACTTAGGAAGGTTTGGATTGGGTTTAAAGACCGCATCATTCTCTCAATGTAAAAAGTTCTCTGTTATTTCAAAAGTCAAAGGTGGAGAAACTTCTTATTGGTGCTGGGATTTAGATTATGTTAAACAAGAAGCAAAGTCATGGTCTCTTATAAATTATTATCCTAATGAATCCTATTTTCAAAGAATAGACAAAGCAGAGAAAGGGACTTCTGTCATCTGGTGGGATATTGACCGACTTACAAGGGGAACTTCAGTTGAAAGTCAGGAATCAATGGACAAGTTCATGAGAACTATGGATGGTGTAAAGAAACATCTGTCGATGGTGTTTCATCGTTTTATGAGTGAAGGATTAAAAATATCCTTTATGGGAAGAGTGGTAGAACCATGGGACCCTTTCATGATTGGTGTCGGTGGATTACAATTGAAAGCTGATGTATATCTGGATAACAGGAGAATTTTAATTAAAGGTTTTGTTCTTCCGCATCGTTCAAAACTTACTTCAGAGCAATACAACTATGGAAAAGGAGTAAAAGATAGTTGGACTGCTCATCAAGGGTTTTATGTCTATAGAAACAAAAGATTACTTGTTTCGGGTGATTGGTTAGGAATAGGAAACTTCAAGAAGGAAGTTCATTATGATTTGTGTAGAATACTGATTGACCTACCAAATGATTGCGATGACGAATGGCAGATTGATATAAAGAAATCCATAGCAAGACCACCTTTAAAATATCTGGAACAAATTCTTTCTGTTGCCAAAGATGTAAGAAGTCAGGCAGTTGAAGTTTATCGGCATAAGGGTAAAGTCCTTAAAAGGAAGCATTCTCAAACAGAGGACCAGTTTCTTTGGGAAGATTACAAACGTCATGACAAGCGATTTTATAAACTAAACCGTAACCATCCGGTATTGAAACAATTATTGGAGAATGCAAATAGTTATAAAAGTGAAATTGAGAAATCCTTGCGTTTCATCGAAGAAACGATACCAATTCCCCTTATAACTCTTAAAGAAAACGAAAACGAAATTCCTCACGGACAACCATTTGAAGGTGCAAGCCATGATTTAATAAATGTAACATTAAAGGCGATGTATCAGAATTTATTAAAGCAGGGAAAAAATGACGAGCAAGCTAAAGCTATTATTGTTTCCATCGAACCATTTAATTTTTATCCCGAATATATAGAATGTCTTAATAATCTTAACAATGATTAATAATGCAGTGTTGACCATAAGAACCTTGCTTCCTGAGTCCAATTCAGTAACGAAAGAAGAAATTGTTAAACAGGTTGATTTTATTTTGACAAATCCATTATTTCAAAGCATTGACAGAGACCAGCTTATTCGTGAAGTTGAATCGCTTTACAGGATTCGTGTGGAAGAATTCCGGATGATTGAAGCAAGTGAAAGAAAAAGACACTGGATAAATGACAATAAAAACTCCATCTTATGGAATTTCTGGGATAGATATAAAACATTTTTACAGTATAGGAAAAATTTTGCACCTGACACAATTGGTCAACTTGACCGTCTAACCAACAAAACTCTTGATGGTTTATATAATCCAAAAGTTGATATTGGATTTGATAAAAAAGGATTGGTTGTGGGACAAGTGCAATCAGGAAAGACCTCAAACTATATTGGACTTATATGTAAAGCAGTCGATTCTGGTTATAACCTGATTATTATTCTTGCAGGGATGCATAATAACCTGCGAACACAGACCCAGCTAAGGATTGATGAAGGCTTTCTCGGTTTTGATACTAAATATCAGCGTGCCTTTAATACTGGGAACAGCATCATTGGTGCTGGTGTAGGGCAAATAATCTTTCCTGCACATTCGTTTACATCAAGTGATGAGGGAGGAGATTTTAGTAAAAGAGGAACTTATTCATTTCATACAAATGAACCCATTATAGCCGTTGTCAAGAAGAATAAAACCCGACTTGAAAATCTTTACAGGTGGTTAAGCAGTCACGGAACTGAGGATGAACATGGCAAAAGAAAAATTAAAGATAAAACTTTATTAATGATTGATGATGAAGCGGATAATGCTTCAATCAATGTATCGAACGACCCCGAAAAACGGAGTGCAATCAATCATGCAATAACACAGATACTTGGATTATTTGTCAAAAGTGGTTATGTAGGATACACAGCAACACCATTTGCAAATATTTTCATTCCTTTTAACGAGAACGATATATTCCCTCGTGATTTTATAATTAATCTTCCACCGCCATCGAATTATATAGGTCCCGAAAAGGTATTTGGCTTTAAGCCAGTATCAGATGATGAATCGTCAGACACAGTTCTGCCAATAGTAAATCGCATAAATGATTATCAGAACTATATTCCTAATAAACATAAAAAGAAAGACCAGTTACCATCTGGTTTGCCGGATTCGCTCAAAAGAGCAATAAGATGTTTTATATTGACATGTGCCATCAGAAGATTGCGAGGGCAAAGTAAAGAACATAACTCTATGCTTGTGCATGTTACAAGATATATTACATGGCAAAATCATATTTATGAATTAGTATCATCTGTATTTGAACATTATAAAATGGGTATCGACCAAAATAACCAAGTTGTTTTGGAAGAGTTAAGAAAAACTTTTGAAGAAGATATAATTGAAGATAACTATACCTATAAATGTTATAAAACTGTATCACAGGAAATCCTAAATTCAGAATTATCTGACATAGATTCAATGATTATAGTACATGAATGGAAAGATGTATTAGAACATCTTCATGATGCTGCTACTAAAATTGAGATAAGAGCAATAAATGGAGGTTCAGGAGATATCTTGGATTATGTTGACCACCCAAATGGATTATCAGTTATTGCCATAGGGGGTGATAAACTTTCAAGGGGACTGACACTTGAAGGTTTATGTGTAAGCTACTACCTGAGAGCATCTACTATGTATGACACTTTAATGCAGATGGGAAGATGGTTTGGTTACAGACCAGGTTATGTTGATTTGTGCAGGTTGTTTACAAGTCGTGAATTAAATGAATGGTTTTGCCATATCACCCATGCTTCGGAAGAATTGAGAGAAGAATTTGATTATATGGCAGATACTGCAGGTTCTACTCCTGAGAAGTATGCATTAAAAGTTAGGTCACATCCAGGAGTGTTGCAGATTACGGCTTCTAACAAAATGAAGGCGACTATTGATGTTCAAATAACATGGTCCGGGAGATTGGTCGAATCGTACGAATTAAAACGAAGCAAGGACGCAATTGATAACAACCTTGATGCAACAAAGAAATTCATTGCATCGCTCTCTGGCAACTACGGAAACAAGAGTGACAATTTCCTCTGGAGAGATATTTCTTCAGACCAGATAAAAGAGTATTTAAGAAACTTTCAGATACTTGAAAACCTGAAAGCATATGACCCACTTAATCTTATTCGGTTTATAGATTTACAGCTACCGAATGAAGAATTAACAAATTGGACAGTTGTTCTCATGTCAAAAAAGAATTCTGATGTCAATTATTCCTTTTCGTTTACTGATGGGAATAAGAGTATCGGTTGTTGGTATAGAAAGCAGGAGGAAAAAAACTCAAGTGAAGAAATCTATTACCTCAATAAATCTCATATTATTAGTCCAAAAGATGAATTTATTGACTTGTCAAAAGAAGACTACAACAGAGCTATGGAGTTGACAATAGAACACTGGAAAAAAAGAAAAAAAGAAGGAGAACCTTCTTATCCTAATGGGCAGATAGTTAGAAATGAAATCCGAAATCCCAACAACCCTCTATTCTTAATATACTTGTTTGACCCGAAAGGTACAATCCTGCCAGTAACATCAAATCCTATTGTAGGGTATGCAATAAGTTTTCCAAAAAGCAATTTCAATTCATATCTTGCATTTACTATGAAATCAGAGGTTTTGGACCGTTTCGATTTTGATTACGAAGCTGAAACTTACGATGACGAAGATTGATACAATCTGGACAGAACTTGAAAATGATGAATCATTTCGTTCTGGCATTTTATTTAAAAGATATTCTGCAGCTGTTTTGCCCGATGTTTACGTTGCCATTCGTGCTCCGGAAAAACTAAGATGCCTTGCAACTCATGTTTTGAATGAGAACGCTCCGGATACTCAAAATTGGAATAACCTTAAAGATATTAAAGTCGAATTGCTAAAAGACGACAGAAATACTTCTAAAACATATTTGCTTATTTTAATTCTGAATCAACAGCACAAAGACATTTTTTCAGTGCTCTGTGAAGACTTAATCAATCAAATTTCATCAATAATTGATGAAAAAACTCTGATAAAAACTTTATTGAACCGATTAGCAAAGTGGCAGACTTTATTCGAAAAACTCAGACAACAAGGTTTGACCCCAGAAGCACAAAGAGGTTTGTTTGGAGAACTTTATTTCCTTCGAAAATTTCTTAACAATGTAGTAAATAAAGGTTACTGTATAAATTCATGGCAAGTTCCATCAAATACGGTTCAGGATTTCCATCATGGGAATTGGGCAGTAGAAGTAAAAACAACTCATGGAAATAATCACCAAAAAATTCATATAAGCAGTGAAAGACAGTTGGATAACTCGGTCGTACCGAATATTTTTCTCTATCATCTTTCATTAGACATAAGAAATAATTATGGAGAAAGTTTAAATGACCTTGTTGAATGGGTAGATAACTACTTAAAAAACGATGTTCCCGAACTTAATTCCTTTAAATTAAAACTCTATGAAATTGGTTACTTTGAAGAACACAAATCGATATATCAAGAAACAGGGTACACTATACGACAGGAAAGTACTTACAAAGTTAATGGAGATTTTCCACGGATAATCGAGACGGAAATTCGTCATGGGGTTGGTGATGTTAAGTATTCAATAGTGGTTGCAGACTGTTTATCGTTCACAAGTACAGAATCTGAACTATTTCAAATAATCAATGGATAATGATATCAACACCTGAAAATATCGAACTTCAGAAGTTTTATACTTCACTTCAGGAGGATATTAAATCACTCTCAATCTCTCAAGAGGAAGGAACAACACCGGAACAGACCTTTACTGACCTCGCTTTATCAATGCTTTCCGAACCGGGTGAAACAGAAAACTATCGACTTGGATATGATGAAAAAGTCAGCAAAAGGGGAATTGAGCACAAGATTAATGCATATGCCTTATCTGAAAATTATGAGACTCTCGATTTGTTTATTTCAATTTTTAATGGAACAGAAACGATACAGGTAGTTTCAAAAACAGATGCGGATAAAGCTATTGACCGTCTATTAAAGTTTTTTAAATATGCTATTTACAAGGATTATGCTTCAGAGGTCGAAACTTCATCAGAGATTTTTGACCTTGCACATACTATCGCCAACTCACCAGAAGTAAAAGAATTTTTAACACGAGTAAACATTTTTCTCCTTACTGATGGAGAAGTAAAATCCGAATTTAAAACTTCTGAAAAAATTGCAGGATGTACTATTTACTACCGGGTAATTGACATCAATTATCTTTTCAATCTATCTGAGAAATCAAGAATTCCTATTGAGATAAATTTTGAGGCGAATAATGCGGTTTTGCCTTGTATAATTGCCAATAGCCATAACGAAGAGTATCAATCTTATCTCTCAATCATCCCAGGTGAGGTACTGGCTAAAATCTATGAGCAATTCGGCTCACGGTTACTTGAACAAAATGTTCGTTCATTTCTGCAATTTTCTGGGAAAATTAATAAAGGAATCCGGAAGACAATTATTGAAGAGCCTCATATGTTTCTTGCCTTCAACAATGGAATCGCAGCCACAGCAGATGAGGTCCAAATTATAGACCTGCCAAATGGACAAGGACAAGCAATTGGTTCCGTAAAGGACTTTCAAATTGTAAATGGCGGTCAAACAACGGCTTCAATTTACCATACGTGGAAAAAAGACAAAGCAATCATTTCTGAGATATCTGTCCCTCTCAAATTATCAGTGGTAAAGAAGAAAGATAAGTTCAGTGAAATAGTTGGAAGAATATCAGAATATGCTAATACACAAAACAAAGTATCGGTAGTGGATTTGAGTTCTAACAAGCCATCACATATTGAACTTGAAAAATTATCAAGAAATATTTGGGCACCGCCCAAAAAAGGAGATACACAACAAACAACTTGGTTTTATGAAAGAGCAAGGGGGCAATATAAGAATGCAATATTGAAGTATGGATTTACTCCCTCAAAAAAGAAGGCATTTGAACTAAAGAACCCAAAGCCACAGGTTTTCACAAAAGAAGATTTAGCAAAATATGTGAACTGTTGGCAAGAAGTATACGATGAGAGAAAACTTGTAATCGGTCCCCATATTGTTGTTAGAGGGAATCAAAAGAACTATGTGCAGTTCATGAATTTTAACTTTGACAAAAAACCTGACAATATATTCTTTGAGGATACAATCGCTAAAGCTATTTTATTTAGAGCAGCAGAAAAAACATACGGAGTTAAGCCAAATGCTATTGGTGACATGCGATATATTACTGTCCCTTATTCGATTGCATGGCTGGGTTATAAACTTAATTATAAACTTGACCTATATAAAATCTGGAAGAATCAAGCTGTTTCCGAACAATTAAAGAGTTTATTGTATAAAGTAATGCAGGAAATCGAGTCATTTATAAAGAACAACGCTCCTGGCTCATTATATGGTGAGTACGCTAAGCATGAGGAGTGTTGGAATTCTGTTAAAGAAAGGAATTTTGATTTTGATTTTTCAATTATTACGGAGGACTTAGAATCAAGTAGTTCTGCCACAAAAAGGCGTAGGGTTTCTGATGATGACCTTGCTAAAGCAGAATTTGAGGCTTCGATTTCACGAATTAAATCTGTTCATTCCCAGATATGGAGAGATATTGAACACTGGGGTCAAACCAATAAAAACCTCACAAGATATCATTGTGACATAGCAAATACAATTTCAAACCGATTGCGGTCAAATCGGGAATTAACTTCGATAGAAATTAGCAATGCACATAAAATAATGGACATAATTGTAGAAGAAGCACCAGAGTTATTCTATAAACTTGATGAAATAGATGAATCGGCTGATAACAAGCCTCAACAAAAATCAGAAATAACTATTGAGGTAATAAAAGATATCGTTGCCTGGGATAAAAAAAATAAGCGATTAAAGGATTATGAGTATAAATTTATGTCAAATCTTGCTGAAGGGAAAACCCCTTTAACTGAGAGAAATTTATTTATTGCCGGACTCAATTTGGAAAAAATTAAAAAACAAGGCTTTGGTAAATGAATTAGTATCAAAGATTTAGTTTTATGTACATTTGGTGATATTATTAGCATCTATTCCCAATATTATTGTTTCGTACAATCTTATTGTCCGACATACCCCCCCGGCA